>OMGN01000001.1_pt1 | contig 293944 bp, 372 predicted proteins | sample 1674111 | NCBI WGS metagenome assembly OMGN01 (sample SAMEA103958143, study PRJEB25191) | human gut metagenome | biome: human-associated habitat [ENVO:00009003]; feature: intestine environment [ENVO:2100002]; material: feces | place: Germany | collected 2013/2015
AGTAGATCAGGAAATTATAGTGATTTTACCAGTGATGACTCCAGTTTAAACGTTCGTTTAAGTCAGAGTGGTAATTATACTTCTTGGACTTTAGGACTAGGTGATATAAATATTACATATTTTGATAGTGTTCGTGGAGGTATTACAGGGAGAGTAGAGACTGTAACATCATCTGCAACTGATTATGTTATTAATGAACCAACAGATCTTATATATGAATTTAATTCATTGAATAATACTAGCGAATTTCCTATTCAATTAGTTAGAGTATTTGATAAAAGACTTTTCGAAGTTTCTTTTAGTACTAGCTGGGAAAATAAAAATTATAATTTATATATAAATGAGAGTACTAGTTTTATTTCCATAATGTGGAGAATAAATTCTACAGTAAGAAATGCTAAATTAATAATAACTCCACAAGATAGAAATAGAGCTCCTGTAACAATAACTTTTACAGCTTATCAGAAATAATTAATAAGGCACATCAATATATATAGTAATAATTTGATCTTTATTTATAGTTCCTGTAGATGGAACAAATGATATAGGTCTATAAGGTTCATTGTAAAGATAACCTGATAAAGAATATCCTCCAAGTTTAACTGGATTATTACTACTTTGCTGTCCCACAAATACACCACTCATAGAAGTTACTCTAACATTATTATTATAAATATCTATATCATATCTTGAAGGAGAGGTAACGCTTCTTATTTGAAATCTTAAATATCCATAATCTTCTTTCTTACCATCTTGATATAAACGAACGTTTATTTTCATATCCTTTGAAAATCTTATTAATGTAATATATTAATAAAAAGATATGGAAGAAGTATTTAGAACAAGAAGAATAAAAATTAAATTAATATCTTTTGATGTCGGAAATGTAGATATTATTGTAGAAAATAAAAGAAGATTATTATATTATTCAAATAATAAAACTTCCGATGAACTTTGGGAATCATTTAGTGATGTATTAAGAATATTATCAACAAGTAAGAAATATAAAATAGCTAAGCGATGGTGGATATATCAATTTACTAAAGCTCAGTTATAATAATTAATAATTAAATTTTTTAAAATTATGAAAAATTATCAAGGATTATCTCAAGAAGAAGTAATCAAAAGTAGAGAACAGCATGGAAAAAATTTACTCACGCCACCTAAACAAAAAAAATGGTGGCAACTCTACTTAGAAAAATTTAAAGATCCTATCATTATTATCTTACTTGTTGCCCTAGGAGTATCTTTTGTAGTTGGATTTATAGAAGGTTCTTTAATAGAATCAATTGGTATACTAGTTGCTATAATTCTTGCTACAGGAGTAGGGTTTTGGATGGAATATAGTGCTAAGAAAAAATTTGATATCTTAAATCAAATTTCTGATACTGAAAATGTAAAAGTTATTAGAAATAATGGAACTACAATGGAGATTCCTAAGGATGAATTAGTAGTAGGTGATATAGTTATTCTTAGTGCAGGGGATGAGATTCCAGCTGATATAGAACTTCTTGAAGCAATTGAGTTTAAAGTAGATGAAAGTACTATGACTGGTGAATCAGTTGCTGTTGGAAAAAGGGCAAAGATAAATGAAGAAGAAACATGGAATGACTCTGGTTTTGCTCCATTCTTAGTTCTTAGATCAACAAAAATAACGGAAGGTTCTGGAGTAGGGGTAGTTATAAAAGTAGGTGATGAAACTGAAATTGGCAAAACAACTCGTCAAGCTATGGAAGAAACTGGAGGAGAAACGCCTCTTAATAAACAATTGGATGGTCTTGCTGGATTAGTCTCTAAAGCAGCTTTTACTATGGCTGGATTATTACTACTATTCCTTAATATTCATCACTTCGGATTTACTGATTTTGATTCTGGGTGGTTAAATATTTTAGGAACAGAAGTTAAATTCTTTATGATGGCAGTTACTTTAATTGTAGTAGCTGTTCCTGAGGGTCTTCCATTAGCTAGTACTTTAAGCTTAGCATTTTCTATGAAGACTATGGCTCGTGAAAATAATCTAGTAAAAAAGATGCACGCTTGTGAAACTATTGGAGCTGTTAATGTAATCTTTTCAGATAAAACAGGAACTCTTACCCAAAACAAGATGACTGTAGTAGCTGAACATATTAATGTTTCTGGTGTATCTGGAAATTTAGCACTTAATGCTTGCGTCAATTCAACAGCTAATATTTCTGGAGAAGGTGAAGTTATCGGAAATCCAAGTGAAGGTGCTATCTTAAAATTTTTTAGTAGACCTGATCATGGAGGGCATGATTACAAAAAACTTAGAGAGTTAACTGAAGTAGTCGAAGTTAAACCTTTCAATTCAACAGATAAGTATATGATGACAAAGGTTAACGATGCTGGAAAAGAAATAGTACTAGTAAAAGGCGCTCCAGAAGTAATTGCAAAGATGTGTGGTGATAATTCTTTCTTAGAAGAAGTAGAAAAACAACAATCACGAGGAAGAAGAGCTTTAAGTTTTGCTTCTGAGAGTAATATAGATTCTCTGGTTTACGATGGAACATTTTTTATTGAAGATCCTATTCGGCCTGATGTTCCTGCGGCAATAAAAAAATGTTATGAAGCTGGAGTGGATGTAGTAATGATGACGGGTGATAACATAAAAACTGCCGCAGAAATTGCAAGACAGGCCGGATTTTCTAGAAAATTACAAGGACAGCCTGAAAAAGATGTTTGGGCAGTAGAAGCTAAGGATTTTGATAAAGTAGCATGGGGAGATCCGATGTGTGGTTATCCTAATGTTATAGCTAGATGTAAACCAGAAGATAAGTTGAATATTTTAAAGAAATTTAAAGAACTTGGAAAAGGTACTGCAACTGAACATGTATGTGCTATGACAGGTGATGGAGTTAATGACTCTCCATCTCTTAATCATGCAGATGTAGGTATAGCAATGGGTTCTGGAACTAGTGTTGCAAAAGAAGCTTCGGATATAGTCCTTTTAGATGACGCATTTCCTAGTATAGTAACAGGAATTAAGTGGGGAAGATCTCTGTATAAAAATATTCAGAGTTTTCTAGTATTCCAATTAATTATAAATGTTGCTACTTGTTTAGTTGTAGTTTTAAGTCCTATTCTTGGAGTAGATATGCCATTTACAGTTACTCAGATGTTATGGGTTAATATTGTAATGGATACTTTAGCTGCACTATGTCTAGCATCTGAACCTGCTGATGAAAATGTACTTACTGAAAAACCTAGAAAACAAAATGCATTTATTTTGACCAAACCTATGTATAAAACAATCATAGGAATGGGTATTTTCGTATTCGGAGTACTATCTTTAATTGTTCATGATATAGCACAAGGTTCTATAAAATTTGGATTAGATCTTACAGAATTATTTGCTATCTTTATGATGATAAATTGGTGGAATCTATTTAACATTAGAGTATTTGGAAAAAATAGATCTATATTTTATAATTTAAAAGGAAGTAGTAAATTTTTATTAGGATCATTAGTTATATTTATTGGAACTATTTTGATTGTACAATTCGGAGGAGAAGTATTTAATACAAGACCTCTTGATTTTAAAGAATGGTGTATTATAGTAGCTAGTACATCTCCAATAGTTATTATTAGAGAAATCTGGCATAGAATATTCCCAAAAAAATAAAAGAAAAATAAAAAGAGAAGGAAAATAAAATCCTTCTCTTTATTTTTCTCTTACCATTAAACGTTCCTTTAAATCAGGGTGGTAGAGACAACAGTTTAACTGTTACTGCTAATTTCTGGGCTGATGGTAGAGACTATTCATTACAATTAGTTGCTAATAAAACTCTTGACTCTAGTTTTACTGGAGGTGTTATAATTAAAGGGGATACCGGAGAACATCCGTATTCACTAACTATTAATACTGGTGATACTGAATCATCTATTACAACAGTACCTGTAGACATACACCCTATAGAAGTTATTACTGGAAACTATATGTATCATGGAGATTATCATCCTATTTATTTTAATAAATAAAATTATCTTATTACGAATAACAAGAAATATCAAGAATTTTTCCAGAGACTTCTTGAACTATAGTTGCAACTGCGTAAGAACCTGGATTTTTAGTATATGCAACAAAATATTCACCATGATCATCTAAATCCCAACCATTATTAATACTAGCATTCCAACTTACATTTTCACGGAGTGTACTATTGTTCTTATCATATCTATACGAGTTTATAGATACACTTCCCTCATATCTACTATCCTTATCACTCCAACTAGCATTAAGAGTTGTGCTTGATTCGAATACATAAACCCATTCTGGATCTCTACCCTCTTGATTTAAAGGAACGTTTATTTCCTTATATATGTTAATGAAAAAACAGTATATTATATATGAACGAACAATTATTAGGTTACTGGATAGAGAATTTAATATGGTGTCCAAGTCAATGTTATTATTATTTTCTTGATCCGATTTCATCTCAAGGTTATTGTATTTATCTTAGGTGGAGACATTCAGATCCTTGGACAGCTGAATTAATTAAATGCACATCTAATTGGGAATTTATTTATGACGAGCCTTGGGAATATATTGAGTTAGAACGTGATTATTCTTCTCATGAGTATCGATCCTTGGAGAAAAAAGTTTTAAAAATAATGAAGAAGAGATTTTCGACTGTAACTTTTAAGAATAGAGTTTATGAAGAAGAGTTATGAATTTTTTAGGTGGGGTACTTTATCTCCACAAGATCATAAAGAAGGATCACTCCCTGGAGATTCACCTTCAAGAGGATTTCATACAGCTCCGGTTAGGAAGGGGTTTTATGCATTTCCTAAAGGTTATATTGAAACTTTTCTATTAGGTAAGTCTCCTAAAGATATGATCCCTGGGAAAGAAGGTAATGGTAGATTCTTTTATCTTAGGAATTTAACTGGAGAAAAGATAACAAGAGATGAGTATTATAATTTTCGGCCTGATGAAAAAACGGCGATACTAAGGAGGGTCGGGATAAAAGAGATTCAAGTAGATTTTTGTTACACAGGAGATGATGATTATTCTGACGACCAAAAATTCATCGCCGTATATTCTCCAAGGCCGAAGAGATTTGTATATACTGGACCTTATATTTGGCATCACTTGAGAGACTATGATAATAATAAACCTTTAGTTAATCCATCAGACATAATAGCTGAGAAAGGTTCATGGATAAAAACGACACTTGATGTTTGGTGGAAAGCTCTTAAGAAATCTGATACAATATATAGATGGAAAAGTTATATAGACCGAGGAAAAAGAAATAGACATGGAAATCCTCATACATGTCCAAGTTGGTATTGTAAGGATGATTATGAAGTATTTATAGAGAGAATATAAAGAAAATAAAAGACTAGTATTGGGAAAATTAAACCCTTTACTAGTCTCTTTTTTTATTCTATTATAGTCCAAGCTTCTCGAATTACTTTTCCAGCATCTTCATAGCTCATCTCAGAAAAACCGGACTCTGCATATCCATAACCCCAAGAATTTTTTATCATAAATCCATCTCTAGAGAAACCAACAATACTTATCGCATGTCCTCCTAAGTTTTCAGAACCATTCCAGAAGTCATCACGATCTCCGTCTCTTACAATAACAGCTATAAGTGCAGGTCCATTTGTTATCACTGCATGTTTAATTCCTTCAATAGTTGATATTCTTGAGAAGATTTTTATTTCTCCGGCCGCTTTCATTAACTCAAAACCTTCGGCAGGCATCATTCCATCTATTGTTTTATCAGCTCTAAGATAGTATAACCAATCAGGCTTTTTCTCTAGAGTTTTTCCATGACTTAGCTGATAAAAATTATACATTTCTGCTATTGAATGACTAACACAGCTTCCGACACTACCTTGATCCCACACTTTGCCGATATCTTTGAGTTTATATTCGGCCGGAAGTGTGATAGGTTGTGGTTTATATTCTGAGTAACTTTCTAGGTTTTCTGTTTTAATATAACCATAAGATCTCATAATTACTTTTTTATTTTTCCGAATATAAGTTTAAGTATTCCCTGAACTAGAGCGATATCAAATACACCGTTACTAGCTAATCCAACACCAGCGCCTACTATGAGAGATTGCCACCAAGAAGCTTCAGCAAGACATCCAAGATCGAAAAACCAACCGAACATACATAATCCAATGGCAACTATCCAAGAAATTAATTGATTAGCCCACCCTGGAAGTTCTTTACCTATAAGTTTCTTAATTGCCTGCGTAACAACAGGAACACCAGCCACTAAAGCAGCTAATGTTGAAAATACTGATACAAAATCCATAACTATTATTCTTTTCTAAATTTAATTAAGTATATACTATCTCCAGCGGATTCAGTTATCGAGAATATATAAGTCGTATCTTCTTTAGTGGTTATAGTCGTATACTGTGTAGTTATAACTGAATCACTAGTAAAGTACATCAACTTAGGCCATTCTTGATATTCTATAGACGCTGGAAGTAAATTTGCTGTAGTTATACTATCTATTATTCTTTGTGGTTCTATCGAAAAGCCTTCATAAAAAGTAGTATTAAATTTTCGGGAAGTACCACAAGAAATAATTAATAGAATAGTGATCAGGATTAGAATTAATTTTTTCATTCTTCTGATAATTTTACGATATATATTAAATTCGGATCTTTAGATTCAAGAGCATCATAATCAGTTTTTTCTATAATATCTGATAATTCTTGTGTTGGTTGTCCGAATATCCAAAGCTTTCTAGAATCAGTGCTCATATAGATACCATTAATATGTTTCTCTCTAGAATATTCAGCTTCAGGTCCTTTATAAAAATTAGTTAATGCCATATATTAGAGTGTTTTAATGGTTAATGCTTGTTCTAGTTCATAAATTTTCTGGTCAAGAACCTTAAGACATCCTACTAAATTGCTCTGTCCACCTAAGTAATGTGTATCTGAAAGACTCGGGAAATTACTATAAATACCGTCATCATCGGGATCAGGATCTTCAAAACCAGCAGATGAATTTACTCTCTGAATTGCAAACTTTAAGAGATCGAAATTATATTTATCTCCTTGTATTCTAGCTTCTACTTCTGCAGCTAATCCTCCTTCAGTTTCTCCTCCCGAACCAATAAGTTTATCTATCTTTTCATTTAACTCTGATTTTGTAGAGTCTATATATTCTCTTATAGCAATATCTTCGGTAGTTCTTTCTTGAGTTTCAGTATTCAAGTTTTCCTTAAAATCTTGATCAGCCGTTTTTCTCGCCTCGGATTCTTGAGAAATTTTTTCAGTTAATTTTTCCTTCGTGTCTTTCAAATCTTCCTCAAGAACATCAAGCTCAGTATTTATCGTTCCCAGACTTGAAGCATGATCAGCGATATCAGATATAGCTTTTTCGAGGCGTGATTTATCTTCGGCTGATAAAAGACCATCTTTCTGTGGTGTAGCATTTGGATAGATTCTTTGAACTCCACCCTCTTCATTTCCAACATAAAGATAATTATCAACCAAGTTTATAGCTATTTCCCCTGAAGCTAACCCACTAGGAAGAATTCCACCTGTAGTATATCTTTTTACTCTAATTACTTGACGTTTTCCTTGGCTTCCTTGATCATCTCCACCATCTATCTCTGAAATTGTAGTAGTTAATCTTAGAGCATCAGTATCTTGAGTTACGGTAGTTGCATAAGTATTTCCAGAACTAATTCCAGAGAGAACTTTATTTCCTAAGTAATCAGCTGAACCATCTTTTGAAACTTTAACCATTCCAGATTCTTCAGAAGTAGTAAAAGATATTCCATGATGTCCATCTGATTCTATTCCTGAAACATATTTTCTAGGATTTCCTTCACCACCATCTCCAGTTACTATTATTCCAGGGATTGTTCCTTTATTAACTTGAATTCTATGATTATTTAAAACAGTATTTACAGAGATTCCAGTAACAAATTCTTCTGAGCCACCTACTTCTCCATTCTCAATTTCAATATTAGGGAATGGTTTAGAATTTCCTGAGAGTGTATTCCCCGAGAGTGTAATTCCTGAAATATATTCTCCAGAGGGTGCTAGGTATGATCCAGTTAAATCTCCTTTTATAGCTTCTACAACATGTCCAAAGGAATCAATCTTAATGTTGGTGACAAAAGCTCCAGAATTACTCCCTGCATTAGTTCCTGTAGTTGGTTGAGAAGCGTGTGATATTACTTGATTTCCTCCAATAGATCCACCTCCAGTTAAACCAGGGCCTGCAGAAATAGTAGTTGTTACTTTTGCTAGGTCTGCTAATGAAAGACCAGAATCTGATATAACTTTTCCTGTAGTTCCATTAAAAAGCACTAAATTCCCAGAAACTGCATTTCCAGGTCCTGTTACAGCTCCATCTATATTAGTTTGTACAACTGTCCAATCAGAATCATTAGCAGTTGAACCATCTTTGATACAAATTATTATATCACCAGGTTCAAGTCTAAGTCCTGATACATTCGGAGCTCCAGTAGTGGCAACATAGACGTCACCTGTTGTATGTTGAGCAGGAAGACTCTTAACAGTTCCAGTTGTTCCGAGAGTTCCTTTAAATTTCAAGGCTACAGCAGCTTCTATTTTTTCTCCAATTTCCTTGATAACAAATGCAGTAGTAGCTAACTGATTAGTATTAGTTCCTTGTGGAGCTGTTGGAGCCTCTGGAGTTCCTGTGAAGATAGGACTTTCAATGGGAGCTTTAGTTGCTTCTAAGGTGTTCAACTCACCTCGTAGACCAGTAACCTCTGAAATATCATGTGTATGGTTTTTGGAAGTATTAATTGTAATATCTCCTGAAAAATCAGTTACTACACCTCCAGTAACAGCTCCGGTTAAAGTTATATTTCTTTTAGAACTTAATTTATCAGCACTACCAGCATTTCCAGAGACTGATTTAGGAGCTTCATGCACATGGTCAGCTCTAGCCCATTCCTTAGATTCTCCAGCTATTGCATGTCCTAATGGTTTAGGAACAGTAAATGAGGGGCTAGGAATTTTTATCGTTACAGCCTCAGAACCATCAAATGTAGTTTTATCTGTTCCTTCAAAAGTTCCACCAGTAAAAGTAAGTTTATTTTTTACCTTTCCAGCCGAAACTACAGTTCCTATACCTCCAGAGAAAACAATATCTCCTCCTGTTATTACATGTCCAAGCTTATCACCTGCTTCTGCTTTGATATGTTCTGTGAACTCATTATTCAAAGAATTAATAATATTCAAAGTTTCAGACATATCTTCTTTAGTGGAAATTATTTCAAATGCATTTTTTCCAGCTCCATTTCTTTTTCCGACGGCTAGAATAATTTTAGCATTTTGAGAAGTAGTTCCATAAATTGCAATAACTGGCTCTCCTTGAGTAAATATAATGTTTTCTAAGGCTAGGATCGCTTCAGATCTACTTGTAAATAGTTCTGTATTTATTTTAAAATTAATTATTTGATCCATTTCATTCCTACTTTTAAATTTAAAAGGAGGCAATCAAGTTTTTACTCTTGATCAACCTCCCTTTATTTTATTTATCTAATAACTGCTTTTTAAGTTCATCTATTTCGGCCTTAAGTAATTTAATACCTTCGATTGCTAGAACACTCATTTTAGCATAATCAACTTCTTTAACTAGAACATAAGTTTCACCATCTTTCTCAATGGTTTCAAAGTTTTCAGGGTTAGGTACATCGGATTGTTTAAGTTCGGCGTCTGTTACTAGTTCAGGGAAAGTTGGTTCAAGTTCTTGTGCTATAGTTCCAAGGTCTTTTTTCCCACCTAAAATAAATGAATCTGTCGGAATAGAACAAATCTCCTCAAGTGTATGTTCCAAAGGTTTAATATCTGATTTCAAACGTTTATCTGAAGTCTGATAGAATCCACTAGAAGCATTAACTCTAGTAAGTGATATAGTAGAGTTTAGAGACCAAGTAATCGTACTATTAGCAGTAGATACTGTAGTATTTGTTCCATTTGCCACTTTAGGATTAGCAGAAATTTTTATTCCTCCAACAGTATAGTTATCTATTGTAGTCTTATTATTATTTACTGTATTAGTTAGATTTGAAACAGCATTAGTTCTATTAGTTACTTCATCATCTAACTTTTTCTCTAATTTTCCAAGAGCTCCATTGATACTATCAGTTGCTGCAATAGCTCCAGTCGTAGTTGGTTTTGAATACCCAGTTACTTTAGTATTTGCTCCTGTTACAACGGGATTAGTAGAAATTTTAATTCCATTTACAGTATAATTATCAATAGTTGTTTTATTAGAGTTAATTAAGTTAGGAAGAGTAGTATCAAGCTTTGTTTTATCTGCAGTAGACATTAATCCATTAGCAGTAGTAGAAGCTATGCTACTAGGTATAGTTACAGAAGTAGTTGTAATACCTGTAATATGTCCATGTCCGTCATTACTAGCTGAGGTTACTACATTAATTTTTCCACCGAATCCTGGAGTTAATGCTGTTCCTGTAGCCGCAGCAGTAGTAAGAGCTCCATGAACAATACTAGGAGTTTCACTGCTAGTTGCAGTAACGTGACCAGTGGCAGAGCTAGTTACAGACTTTACAACTTTAGGAAGAGCCACACTTCCTCCACTTGCAGGAAGTGTATAAGTAGCTGTTGCATCTGCAGCATTTGTTCTAGTTACTGAGCTATGATTTACAGTAAGTACATCATTATTTGTTGTATCAGTAGCAACAGTTTCTAGATCAGTTCCTCCAGAGATAGTTAATGTATCTACTGCGGCTTCTGCAGTTGCTGTTCCAGTGTCACCTTTAACAATACCAAATAATTTTCTATTATCTACTGTTGTTAAAGTAGTTACTTGTGTAGAAGTCATAACACCTGCAGTAGTTGAAGTTGCTGCTGGAAGAGTTATATTATTTGCTACACTAGCTCCAGTAGAGATAGTTGTTTTCGTTGCTGCAATTCCAACATTTGAGGCTGTTGGAGTAACTGCTCCTAAAGCGAAATTTGCTGTAGTTATTCTATCAAGCTCAGTCTTATCAGTTGAGGTCATTACTCCAGCTAATGTAGAAGATGCAGCTCCAATATTAACTGAATGTTCTGATTTTGCATCAGTATCTGTAGAATTACCACTAACATCAGTACAAGTGAAGTTTATAGCTACATTAGAAGCTGTTCTAGTCCAACAATTATCATCTTTCAAGTGAGAAGAATTCCCAAGAGTTTTAATAGCATTGAGAGTTTTCTTATCAGATGCACTTGCGAGACCTGCCTGAGTTTCTGATACTTCTGGAAGAGTGATAGAACTAGAAACTGCTTTATTATCTGTAGGATTTATACCCGTTATAGTAATTACTCTTGAGGTAGCTGTTGTAGTAGGCTGAGAGATAACATGATTAGTACCTGTGATTCGGTCAACTTTAGTTTTATCCGCTGCGGTTAAGACTCCCGCTGCAGATTGTGTAGCAGCGTTTATCACAGCGGTTCCATCTTCATTAACAGTCGAAGATCTCCACGTATTATAGTTGAGAGTAACTGTGCTAGGAGATGTCGTGAAATTTTTTATCTTATCAGCTCCATGAGTAGACAAACTATTAAATTCAGTATCTACTACTTGAATTTTAGTCCACCCAGAAGCTTTATGTCTATTAGCCCAGTTGTCAAGTCTATAGTAACAACCCTCTGATATCACATACCATTCTTGTCCAATAGCATCATTTCCTGTATTTACTACAGATTTACTAAGAATTGGGTCTGTAATAGCATAAAGTGCACTCAGAGTAGCAACTGTTTTATGGCCTTGTACTTCATCGGCATATACAATACCGAATTCATTTAAGTTCGCAGACTGAAGCTGCGCTGGGTATTTAGCCATTGTATATTAATATTAATTATTTAAAATCTAGTTTTACATTTTGGAATGCACCTTTATATTTAGAGGTGTATACATAATAGGGGATAACAACTCCTGCTCCATTAGTTACATTGACTTCAGTTCTATTAAAGTCTTCAAGAACAGGGGCAGCACCATTCTGAACGATCGAAGTAAGTGCTCCAAGATCTTTTGGGTAAGCATAACTGTAATATTGAGTTCCATCAGCAGTAACTCCAGAAACTGATAAAGTTCTAGCATTGACTAATTTTGTTCCAGTCATAGCTTTAATATCATCTTGTGTAGGAGTAGCTGAAGTAGTTACACCATATCTCTGTCTAGACCATACATTGATACTAAATTGTGCAGATGTCGTATCATTTCCAGATGCAACAACTACAGAACTACCAGAAACCATGAATCCTTTTTTAGGTGCACTTAAGGTTTCTTTAATTACTCTGGAAGCAGCAATATTATCAATAGTAGTTATTGGAGAAGCAACATCACTAGAAGGTAAAGTTGTCCCTAAGTCACCACTACATGAAGTAGGGGCTTTATTTGTAGTTGTCTTAGTCCATTTAAAACTTCCAACAAATTTTGCTTTATATCCTCGTTCGATAGTAATAGAACTAGCATTTACGTTACTAACACCAACTTCTGTATTTGTAACCTCTGTACCAGCATTATTTTTAAAACTCCAAGTACCAGAGATAACTGGAGATGCTAAGAGTTTATCAGCAAATAAATAAGTATCAAGTTGCCAATTTACTTTTCCATCTACTATTGATTCAACGTAATATCCAGTTTCTTGTTCAGATACCAATACTTTAGCTCCTACTTCTAGTCGCTCTACAGGAATAGCATCCCGCTCAGCTATTGTTTTAACTGAACGGAAGCCTCCCATACCATAAATGGCTGAATGTGTTGGATATACGTCAGAAGTATTGGTGGGAACGATACCCGAATAGAGTACCGTTCCTTTTAAATTATTTTCTGGCATTATCTTTTATCAATTAATTTAACTTCAATATTTAGTATTCCATGATAGAGATTAGCAAGTTTAGTAATTGTATAATCAGTATATCCAGTAAAGATGTTAGTTATACGTCTAGAGTATACTGTTACATCATCAACAGGATAATTATTACAATAGATTCTATACTTACTATACTCTTCTGTTGGAATTGCTACGTAAATATACTTACCTCCTGAACAATCAATAGGAGTGAATGGGAATTCATTATCACCGAAGGAGAAGAAAGAATTCATTGCTATAAAGTCAGAGTCAGTAGGAGCAGAATTACTTGATGCACCTACATAAACCTTATCAGCTGTATCAATCGTTAAAGTAGCTGTTGCAACTTCACTTAGATACGAACCTCTCAATGTGAATGTTTGTCCTCCAGTGGCAGTAATCTTATAAGTACGTTCCTCAACAGGAATATCATGAGTATCTATGAATTGGAAATTAATTTGTCCACTTGGGGTCAATTGATATTCCCATTCAAGAGTAATTTCTGTTGATTCACCTCTCTCTAATAAAGTTCTATCTGCTGTGAATTTAGTAATCTTAAATTCAGTAGGATTATCTCTCTTATTAGAGCCCATCATTCTATACCAAATTCCACTGGCATTGAATATAATATCATTTACCATGAATTTATATCCAAAGGACTCACCATCATTATTAACTAAATAGTAATCACCATCTTGTGCCTTATCTCCATTAGCTAGTGTTGGTAAATTCCTTTCAGCATCCCAAGTACCCTTATAGAACAAACTATGCATTGTTCTTTCAGGTAATTGACTTTCAGGTATTTTTCCATCAGGTCCAAGTTCAGCCTTCTTATCAAGAGCAACCTGAGTAGCTGTTGAAATAGGTTTCTCGAGGTCTGATGTATTATCAACTCTACCAAGTCCAATTTGCTCTTTTGTTACTTCATGAGGATTGTTCTTATCTGCAATATGTTTATCCAGATTAGAAACAACTTCAGAAATAGCGTTTTGAGTTGCTACTGAAATAGGCTTTTCTAAGTCAGATGTATTATCTACTTTTCCGAGACCTACTTGTTCTTTAGTTACTTGATGAGGATTATTAGTATTACCTACGTGATTATTAATAGCTGTATTTAAACTATTAGATAAAGTATCAAGAGCATTCTGCTGTGCTACAGATACAGGTTTATTAATATCGGCTGTATTATCAACGTTACCTAAACCTACTTGATCCTTAGTTACCTTATGAGGATTATCTGTACGATTAGCATGATTATCTAAAGCAGTATTATTAGCTGCTTTGGCATCATCAATTGCTTTTTGTGTAGCAGTAGATATTGGTTTATCGAGATCTGCAGTATTATCTACATTTCCGAGTCCAATTTGTTCTTTAGTTACTTTATGAGGATTACTGAAATCTCTCAAGTGAGCACTAAGATCTGTTCCCTGATCTGTATTAATCTTATCAATCTTAGCGTCAAGTTTATCAAGTTCCTTCTGAGTAGCATTAGAAATAGGTTTGTCAAGGTCGGAAGTATTATTTACATTTCCGAGACCTACTTGTTCTGCAGTTACTCTATGAGGATTTGTATAATCTTTAATATGATTGCTTAAGTCAGTTCCAGAAGAAGTAATTAGAGTCTTAACCTCGTTGATAGCTTCTTTAGCTGCATCAGACAAAGGTTTATCTTTATCTGAAGTATTATCAACGTTACCTAGACCTACTTGATCTTTCGTTACTTTATGAGGATTATTGTAATCTTCTATATGTTTAGTTAAGTTATCTGTAATAGTAGTATTTCCGCTATTAATAGATTCCTTAACTTCATTAATTAATTGTTGGGTTGCATCAGATACAGGTTTATCCTTATCTGAAGTATTATCTACATTACCTAGACCTACCTGAGCTTTATCTACCTTATGAGGATTGTTAAAGTCTGCCAAATGTGCATTAAGAGAATCGGTTGTTGCCTTACCCTTATCACCAGCATAGGCAGTACTAGATGTTTCACCGAGAGCCAAAGACGCTGAGATTTCTACATACTTAGAACCACTCCATCTATAAGTCAGGTTGGTATCTTTAGTAACATAGATTTTACCAGCCTCTCCAGTTGCAGGTAATTCATCTAAGGTAGCAACTTCAATAACGTCATCTACATAAGAAGGTAGCTGTGAAGAAGGTACTTTACCATCAGGATCAAGAGTTGCAACTCCCCCAGCTACGCCCATCTCTGAACGTTTTACTTGAGCATCATTTGTTACTTCACCTAATCCAATCTGTTCCTTAGTTACTTCATGAGGATTATTCTTATCTGCTATATGAGTTTCGATAATAGTATTAGTTTCTGTCTTAATACTATCCAAAGCTTTCTGTGTAGCATCAGAAATAGGTTTATCCTTGTCAGCTGTATTATCTACATTACCAAGTCCAACCTGATCCTTAGTTACTTTATGCGGATTATTAAAATCTGAAATATGAGCACTAAGATCAGAACCAGAACCATCAATAGAACCTTGAAGTCTTCTTTCAAGTTCATCAAGAGCATCCTGTTGATAATGAGAAACAGGTTTATCTAAGTCAGATGTATTATCTACATTACCTAGACCTACTTGTTCCTTCGTTACTTCATGAGGATTCTTCTTATCTGCAATATGATTCTCTAATGAAATATTGGTCTTATCAAGATTAGACTGAACAGCATTGATTGCCTCTTGAGTTGCTACAGAGACAGGTTTTTCAAGGTCAGCAGTGTTATCCACCTTACCAAGTCCAACCTGATCTTTAGTAACCTTATGAGGATTATCAAAGTCTTTCAAGTGAGCACTAAGATCTGTTCCTGTAGAACCTATAATAGATTCAAGATCACTCTTAAGTTTATCTAAAGCAGCTTGTTGTGCAATAGATACAGGTTTATTGATATCTGATGTATTATCAACATTTCCAAGACCTACCTGAAGTTTATTTACTTCATGAGGATTATTCTTGTCAGCTATGTGATTAGTAACATCTTTTTCAATATCACCAATATCTTTCTTCAACTCTGCCTTTGTAGAATCTACTAAAGCTTGTTGTGCTACAGATACAGGCTTATTAATATCAGCTGTATTATCAACATTCCCTAGTCCTACTTGTTCTTTTGTTACCTTATGAGGATTGTTAAAGTCTGAAGTATGATTATCTATCTTAGTATCAAGCTCTTTCTTAGTATTATCTACTAATTCCTGTGTAGCATTAGATACTGGTTTATCAAGGTCTGCAGTATTATCTACATTTCCTAAACCTACCTGAGCTTTTGTTACCTCATGAGGATTATTCTTATCAGCTTTATGTTCTGAAACTTCTTTATTAACAGCATCTAAAGCTTCTTGGACTGCACTAGAAATAGGCTTATCAGCATCAGAAGTATTATCTACATTTCCAAGACCGATCTGTTCTTTAGTTACTTGGTGAGGATTTTCAAAGTCAGCCACATGAGCATTAACTTTATCTGTAGTAGCCTTACCTTTATCTCCAGGATATGCAGTTCCAGCTACTTCACCAAGATGAATAGGGTTACCAATTTCTACTAATTCAGCACCATCCCAACGATAGATTATATTAGTTTCTCGATTAGAATAGATTACACCTTTATCAAGAGTAGCACCTTCATCTAATTCCGTTTCAGAAATTGCTGTATATATTTTCTTCTCATCTTCTACATAGTAAGTGGAACCAATTACTAATCTAGAAGAAGGAATATCTGTTTTTGTTGATACGAAACGATCAATTCCAAATACTTCATCAACTTGTCCTGGAAGTTGTTCCACAGGAATTTTACCATTCTCGTTAAGAGTAGCAACACCTTCCGGAGTTCCCATTTCTGATCTCTTAACTTGAGCATCATTTGTTACTTCACTTAACCCAATCTGCTCTTTGGTTACTTGATGAGGATTATTCTTATCCTGAACGTGAGAATTTAATGCACCTTCAAGTAATTCTGTATTTGAAATCTCTACATATTCATATTTATTCCATCTATATATTTTCTCAGTACCAGAAACAGTATCAATATAAATTACTCCAATTCTAGGTTCATAAGTATTACCTTCTTCGTCCTTGAATTCTGTTTCACTCATAAGTTTACCTACAAGAACATTAATCGTCTTGTCTGGTATTTGAGAATCTGTTAATTTACCATTGCCATCAAGAGTTGCAATACCACTAGGAACACCAATTGAATTATCGATTGTATCAATACGACCGTCAATTCTATCGATTTCATCTTGAGTAGCCTTAGAAACAGGTTTATCATAATCAGCCGTATTATCTACATTTCCTAAGCCAATTTGTTCTGCTGTAACACCATGAGGATTTTCTTTATTCTCAGTGTGTTCAGTTACTTTAGTGTTTACAGTATCTAAAGCTTCTTGAACAGCAGTAGATATTGGCTTATCAATATCGGCTGTATTATCTACGTTTCCAAGCCCAATTTGTTCGGCTGTTACTTTATGTGGATTATTGAAATCTTTGATGTGATTGTCAATAGCTTCTGTAACATTATCTGAATCTGATACTTCTACATACTTGAATCCATCCCAGCGATAAAGTTTATTCGAACCACCGATACTATCAATATAAATAGTATTATGTCTTGGAATAAACTCTACACCTTCAGAATCAGTAAATTGAGTTTCAGTCATATACTTACCTTCGATAACATTCAGAGCTTCGTTAGGGATCTGTGAAACTTCTAATTTACCTTCGGAATCAAGTGTAGCTATACCATCAGGAGCACCTACTGAGTTTTCGATATTAGTAACTCTCTCGTCAATCTTATCAATATTACCTTGAAGATCACTACCAGAGTTATTAATTTTCTCCTCAAGTTCGGTCTTAACTGCATCTAAAGCTTCTTGTTGTGCGGTAGAAACAGGTTTATTGATATCAGAAGTATTATCAACATTACCTAAGCCTACTTGTTCGGCTGTAACTTTATGCGGATTATTGAAGTCTGAGATATGAGAATTAACCTTATCAGTTATCTCCTTGCCTTTATCTCCCGCATAAGCAGTATCAGCCGTTTCACCTAAGTGGAGAGATTCTGATACTTCTACATATTTAACCCCTGTCCAACGATAAAGAAGATTAGTATCCTTAGTAACATAGATTTTTCCAACTTCTCCAGCTTCAGGTAGATGTTCGAAAGAGTCTACTTCAATTACATCATCTACTAAACTTGGCAATTGTTCTAGAGGTACTTTTCCGGCATCATCAAGAGTAGCTAAACCACCAGGCTGAGCAATAGAATCTTCAATATTAGTAACTCTCTCGTCAATCTTATCAATGTTATCTTGTAAGTCGTTTCCTGAGTTATTAATCTTTTCTTCTAGCTCTTTCTTAGTATTATCTACTAATTCCTGTGTAGCATTAGAAATAGGTTTATCCTTATCTGCTGTATTATCTACATTACCCAGACCTACTTGATCTTTAGTAACCTTGTGAGGATTCTTATAGTCTGTTAAGTGTCTATTGAAATCATCATTAGTTGCTTTAGAATCTAGAGTTTCCTTAAGATTAGGAATATCCTCTATACCTAATTCAACAATTCCGATCTGACCATTTACAGACTTAACTGAATCTACATTATCAATTTTAACCCATCTACCATTACTATTAATTACCCAATCACCTGGATCAAAATCATATCCAAATTGAGAGCCTTTATTAATAGCTATATAGTAATGACCATTGGAATCAAAATCGTTAAGTTCAAGTTTAGGAACATTATTAACTGCATCCCAAACTCCTTGATATTTAACATTTCCAAGAACTGAATCTGGAAGTTGTGATTCCGGAACTTTACCATCTTCTCCAAGAGTAGCAACACCCTTAGGAACACCCATTTCAGAGCGTTTTATCTGAGCGTCATTAGTAACATTTCCAAGACCGATATCATTTCTATCTAAAGATGGATTTGTGGAAATTTTATAACCATTTACAGTATAGTTATCGATTGTCTCTTTAACTTCTGCAATCTTATCATCTACATCTTTATTGATAGTTTCACTAATTCCATCAAGTTTAGCTTTATCTTCTTTTGACATTACTCCATTTGATTCTGGAGTAGCTGTTGGAAGATTTTCTGTAGCTAATTCAGTGAAGTCATTAGAAGTGATATCATAACTCCAGTTTCTACCATCCAAGAAATATCCACCATTGAAAGTGAAAGTTCTCCAGTTACCGTCTAAGTTAATAAACTTAACTTTTATACCTGGAACTTTCTTTTCAGCTGGAAGGAAAGCATCTAATTTAGCAGCAGCATATTGGATGTGCCACTGATCTCCATTTTCTCCCTTACCTTCACCTGGAAATATTTCATTGATATTATAGACTACATCAGATTCAAGTTCTACTCTATCAGTTAATTCACCAACTGCTTCATCAATAGCATCCTGAACACCACTAAGTTTAAGACCTGTTTCTTCGATTGTAAAAAATCCTTCAGACTCAGGATCACGAAGAACACCAATAGTAGGATCGTTATGAGTACCTTCTACTATGATTCCTTTTCCCTCAGTAGCTGTTACACTATCTACTTTTCTTTCCTCTAATGAATCTACGAGTTCTTTAAGTTCTTTTCCTTTTTCAGCAGATAAAACTTGCTCTTTAGGATCACCACCTTCGAATGAATCTACGATGTTTTCCTTCTTTACGTAAGTCTTTTCTGCATCTTCTATTTTAAGATAGGGAGCAAGTTCAATAGATAAATCATATTCACCGATCTTTTCCCATTCTTTTATTTCTTTCCCTTCTTCGTCAACCTTAATAGTTACTATATATTCAGTATAACTCTGAAGTTCTCCGATATTATTTTCTTTTCTAAGAAGATAAATTTTATTTGTCTCTGCTTCCTCCAAAGAAGGTAGCTCATCCACCATTCTGAAAAGTGATGTATCTATAGTGCAAGAAATTACATTATCCTCACTGATACTAATCCCTTCTCCGGCTATCAATTTATCTTGCTTAGTCTTTAATATCTCTTCCAGTGCTTCATCTGTAATTATTCCAGATAAGTATGGTTTCCATCCTCCAGCTTCATTTCTTTTTTCCCAATTAACAAGCTGATAAACTTCTTTGGCATCAATTACATACCACAATTGTCCAAGAGAATCATTACCAGAATTATCCCCTGTATCAGAAAGAATACAGTCGGGAATTTTATACAATGCTGAAAGAGAAGATACTGTTTTGTGTCCACTAACTTCTATAGCTCTAACAATTCCATATGCACTAGGATTGTTGGACACTAATCTATCTGCAAAATTTAACGCCATTGTACTATTTATTTAAATTCTAACTCAACATCAGTAAAAGCACCTGGATTATTAGTAACATAAACTATATAATCTATTACTACACCAGCACCATTAGTGATTTCTAATTCTACTTTGTTAAATGCCTTAATTACACGAATTCCATCCTGATAAATACTATCTAACTCACCAAGAACTTTAGGATAAGCAAAAATAGCATATTCATCCATTTCTGTAGAAAAATGTTCTAGAGTCTTTTTAGGATGTTCAGTAATTAATTCAGATGTTTTCAGAGATTTAATATCATACTCTACTAAGTCTTTTCCCTTAGTAGATACACCATAGAATAATCTATGTGCGAATGTTACTGATCTAGTATCTTCTGTATAATCATAAACGCCAGTACTTCTAACAACATCTTCTCCTCTAACCATAAAACCAGTCTTAGGAGCTTCAAGTTTAATAGAAATAGTAGCATCTTCTGTATAATAAGGACTAGTTACTATATCAGAACTAACATCAGTACCTGTAAGAGTATCCCAGAATGAACCCTTAACAACTCCAGTAGGATCTTTCTTTCCATCTTCACTTGTCCATGTATAAACTCCTTTGAAAACAGCCTTATATCCATTTTCAATTACAGGATTATATTTATTTGGACTTGGAGTAATTGTTATAGGTTCGAATGCATTATTATAGAAATCCCAAGTTCCATTAATCTTAGGTTCTACAAGTTCTAAGTTTGTATTAAAAAGCTCATCTATTTTTTCTACTACCTCAATAAAAGTAGATTCTGTAAATTCTCTTTCAACTGAGAATTCAGATGTAAAACTATTCAGGATAATCTTTTCTGAATAATATTTCCCTGAATAAATCCACTCTAGAACTAATACATTTTTACACTGAGTTTCACACTCTATAATACTAGATTGAATAGATACAGGAACTATCGCTTTCCCAGAATCTACTCTTAAAGACGCAATTGAAATCTGATCTTTAATCTTTTCAGTAAGCTTAACAAAATTCTCTGCTCCACCAAAAATTTCTGCTATTTCTTCAGATGTACTTTCTGATGTTAACTCAGAAGTCATACTTGGGAATAACAATACTTTACTATCGATCAGTTTATTTATTTCTTCCTCCGATAATGCGAAGAAAGTTCCTTTAGTCCAAGCCTGTCTAGATCCTTTGATGAAAGCTATCGAAGTATCACTAATTTTTCCGGCTTCTAGATCTGCATTAAATTCCTCAAGAGTTTCATATTCAAGGAGAAAATCACCCCAAAAATTATCAACTCTAGGAACTCTAAGATCTACAACTACACCATCAGAATTTTTGACCCATATACTTTCCTCTCCGGCATGAAGACCTAAACCTAATTCACCTACTTCAAGCTGTTCTGGAGTAGGCATCTTTCCCTGTTCTACCGAATTTTTAAGAATAATTACGGTTGGTTCAGGAAGTTGATTTTTTACAATTATATCACTCATTGTCTTAGACATTTTGTACACTCCGGAACATCATTATTAGTTCTCCATTCCGTATTGTTTACTTCTTTATAATTATAGTAAGAATAACTTTCATCTTCTGGATAAACACCAGAACTCCAAGATTCGTAATCCGCTGTAGTCTGTCCTCTTCCACATTCATTATTACAAGGGCAGTCATTAGATTCGGGTTGAGCTAGAAGATTTTGATACTGGAATAAAATTCTAACTAACATAGCAGTCAAAACATTACTCCATGCATAAATAAATCTATCCTCATTGTATGGAATCTCAGAACCTTCAACGTATATTTCACCATTATCAATTCCAAGTTCACATCTAAGTTCATCTACAGCATAAAATACAATCTTAGCTTCACCATGATCTCGAATATCAAAAAACTCTTGAATATAAGTTTTGACATCTGATCCTTCTGGAAGTAAAGTTAATCTATCTGATATATATTTTAAGATATATGTGATATACGGAGCTAATTCACATCTCATGGAATAATCTATCTTAGCTATCCCTAGACATGATTTAATATTTTGAAGAGCTTGTTTATATGTGATGTATCCGTTTTTATCGTTCCATCTCATTATTATTTCACTTCAAAAATAGTAACTCCGTTTATTACCATCTTAACCAAAGTTTTTCTCTCTGGATCTAAGAATAGGTATAATCTATCCTTTTCAAATTGAAGGATATCCAAGGTATTTGTTACAATATCAACACCTTTACAAGAATCAGACTGCATTACACGATCTGATACAGAAAATTGAATACCTTTTGTAGTATTACCGTAACAATCTGACTGACAACTAGTATTAGTAATTCTAATACCATCTCCTTCTAAAATTTCAGAAGAACTAAGAGCGTTAGTATAAAGATCTGATAAAGCACTCTCGATCTTATTTAAATTAGCCGCATTAACAGGAGTTTTATTATCAATCCATGTAGTTTTTATATAACTATTTTTCATAATTTATGTTATTATTTAAACTTACCACTCTCCTCCGTCAATAATGTTGTAAGGAGATTTCCAATTATCTTCATTAGCCCAATTAGATTCATCAGCATCTGGTCCTTTATAAATATATTCTGAATATGCACCTTCACTACCAAGAAATCTAATTTTCAATCCGCTACGTCGTCTTGCTTCAGGTACTAATCTAATTGCTCCCGAAAGAGTTAATTTTCTTTCATAATTATTTATTTCAGCATTAGCATTACAAAAATCTTTTAAGTTTTCATTTATATAACTAACTGCAGCATTAACAGTATTATTTATACTATTGATATCAGCACTAGTTAATGAATCCCCAGGATTTTTATTACTAACATCAGTTCTATCAAGCAAGTCCATAATATTTTTCTTATTTTAATTTCATTAAATCTAAGAGATAATCATTAAATATATCTCCTCCTGGAATATTACTCTGCTTAAATTTTAGAGCCCCTGGATTAAGAGGTTTACCAAGTCTTCCAACAAAAGGAGCTGTATTTCTAGCAGAACGTCCGGAGATCACTTTTATATCTTTCGGGCTTCTTACTTTTTTCATTTAGAATGTTCCTCCATAGATTTTATTAATACGAATTCCATCAACCTTCTCATCATAAATCAAATTATTATTATCCAATTTTACATCAGCGGTTAATGTTTTCTTAGATTCAGTAGGACCAGGACTCATTGTAAAATCGATGGTATTAGAATCTTCAAATATAATTCCAAGTCCATCTGCAGTAGTTCCACCAGTTTTTATCCACTGTCCTCCGATCATTGTATAAGTAATGGAAGTAGTACCGTCATAAGAAGTCAGGATTACTACATCTCCATTCTTAGGTTTTTCACCAAACAACGCAATCAAGATACACTCCTGATCTGATTGTTCCTCTGACTGTTTTTTTGCTGTAAATATTCTAGGACCTTGACTTAATTCCATAGTATCTGAAACAATGTCAAAATCACCTAAGTCTGCACTCTTAAAAATTACTAAAAGAATACAAACATCTTCAACTTCATTATAATATCTTACAGCAACTAATTCAGCATATTGTCTAGATGCACATGAGAGAGCCTTAAGTGCTTCATCTCGATTGGCATAAATACATTCAAATCTTGTTAACTGTGATTGTGCCATTTTTATTATCTTTTATCTAGTATATCACCATTGAAGTTTACATCTATATCTGTAATTTCATTTGTATCGGTATTAATATCCTCTACATTTGCTCCAACGATTCTCACTATACGATTAGTTATTATATTTCCCTTTTCATCGATAAAAGCTATTCCATTTGACATATCTTTTATCCAAGAAGCTTCAGTATCAACTCCATATCCACAAATTGATTGATTAGATAAGAAGGTTCCACATACAGCTTTAAACTTACTAATAACATTAAGCTCGATAATTTCCAAATCTTTCCAAGTAAATATTTTCCCTGGATACTCGGTTAATTCGATTACTGTTATAGTTTTCCCATCAAGAGATATTCTAAAATAAATATCTTTAATAGTTAATAGATCATTACTTCCTCCACCTGAGAAACAACCAAAGAAATTACTAACAGGTAATGAACTAACTTTTACCTTAGCACCGATCAACTGTTCATATTCCCAAATTCCAGAAGGACCTACAATTCTTGAGTTTCTACAACTATTCAACATTTTATCCTTTGCCTTTAGCTAGAGAATCTACATAGTTATTCCAGTATATATCGGCATCAACACCATTATTTTTCTGATGTCCCTTTACCCACTTATACTCAATTCTTCTTTGTAAACCCTGTTTAATTATTTCTTTATCAATATCACCTTTAATTCGAGCAATGTATGGTTCTTTTACTTTCCAATTACCAGTCATCCATTCTCGAACACCAAGATAATCTGCATGGACTACTACAATATCATTCGGACCCCAAGAACCACGAAATTCATATAAAGCATGTAAAACTGCTACTAACTCCGCACTAGGATTGCTACACTTCTGAGCTCCAAAAGATAAATTCATATATTCAGGAGTTAATTCAATTGAGAATTTATTAAGCATAGTTCCCATTCCAGGTCCGGTAGGGTCAATAAGAACTCCTCCGATACCAAGTCTTCCATTATTTTGTTTGTCTAGGTGAGATCCGTCAGTATAAATATCAAACTGTTTCATCTCATCAATTTTAAATATCTAAATTTTCATCCAAAGAACGATATTCGAAGGGATCAAGTTCTAATCCAAATTCTTCAAGGCACCATTCTCTAAATTCTTTCGTACCAATTACACTTATCTCTCCAAGAACATTCAAAAGCTCCTCTCCTTCAATTTTAGATAGACTTTTATCTAAGTGACAAATTAACCTTGTCATAAGATATCCAAAATGACTTAAAGATCCATCTACATCACTATCATAACACTCCAAGACTCTAAACCCTGAATGAGTATTAAAACTTGAAAATAGATCAATCCACTTTTCTGGAATATGAATCGAAGAACCATTATAGAGATAATAAATAACATCTTCTGTAGGTGTAATTCTTAGGATAACATAATCTAAAACCTTATGATCACTAAGTCCTTTTAGAACGATTCTCTTAGATTTGCCTTCTCGTATATAAGATAATTTGTAAAACTCGGTAAATACTTCTTTAAACCAGGCATCTTTCATAATAGTGTATATAAATTAATTAAAGCCAACCCTGAAAGAATTATTGTATTATTATCTTCCATCACTAAATATCCCGTTTTATCACATTGACTTCTATAACTTAAAAGATCAAGAAACTCGGATAAATCTTGTTTCAGGTAAAATGTAATCGATATAATTCCTTCTCCTATTGCAAAAGAACATATTATTGAGTAAGGATGTATGTCAAGTCTATCTAATTTAGCTACTATGTCTTCCTGGATTTCAATTTCTCTAGGATTACTTCTCATAGTATTATTTCTGTTATATGACTGTTTAATATTCCCATACTGTTAATTAGGTTAGATAAGATAGATCTATGACATATTTTATCATCAGAACCATAACCCATTAATATAACTCCTCTTGCATTACTAAGTTCAGCCAAATAATTAAGTTTATCAATAACCTCTACAAAATTTACATTCGACATTTCAATAATATATCTCTTAGAAAATTCTGTAAAATCAATAAGCCCGTCTCTCTTTGCTCTAAATAATTCTGTACTTGGAGCTAAATTTCTAAAATGTACTGCCGTTCCATTATATTTACCAATTAATTCTGAATTACCAATATTTCTTATTATAAAAATAGGTAAATATCCATTCTCTGTAAATATTTTTAATGTCACCGGAGATACAAATGATGTTTTAACTTGTAATTGGTATCCCATTTTTTCTTAGTTTTATTAATAACTTTAAAATTTATTTATTGTCCTCCAAATTTTTTATTAGATGTCTTAAATCCTGACTTCCCTGAAAAACTAGAAGACTTTTTCCCACTAAAACGTCTATCTGCTTGATAAGATTTATTAAAACCATTACTATCAAACCCACTTTCTTGTTTCTTAGGTTTGATAGAAGATGTAATAGAGCCGCCAAACTTCTGACTACTAATCATAAACCCCGAAGGAGCTGTTTGTAGACGTTTAAGGAGATTTACATTACTCTCTATCATCGACTTTACTGTATGACTGTCGAGGTGATAAGATATTTCTGGATAATTCAATATGTCGCCCTGAATTAATCCAGCTGATGTCAAGAATACAGAAAGATTAACGAACGCTTCAGTCAGGTTACTAGATATCAAGAGAGTATCTGTCGTAGGTTCATAGATCTTATATTCTTGTGTAGATTGATCATAATTAATAACTACTTCTACCATGACTTTTTTAATTACTTATGGCAAGAGCACCTAGGATTACTGCTACACAACCTAAAGCACCTGCCCATAATTTACGTTTTCTTTTTTCTTTCTTTAAGCTATTTTCTAAAGCTTGTATAGAGTTAACATAATAATCATCTTTTTTCCTCATCATCATAGACTGGTAAGATATAATTGAGTCTAGATTCGCTGCCTTAATCGAATCCTCTTTTATTATATCTCCTTGAAGTTTTATAATTTTTTCGGAAGACTCAAGATCTACTATTATGCTATTAATTGTTTTCAGATTTTCAGGAGATATAACTATCATTGTATCCCCGCGATGCTCTATTATCTCTTGTGAATATCCTTTAGTGATAAAAAATAGAGATAATAAGAGACAATAGATTATTTTTTTCATAAGAAATAATAAGTATGTATGAAAATTATTTAAGTCTTTCTATAAAAATATCCAAGAAATTTTCAATATCTTCTTTATAATGATATTTCCAAAAATAATTATCTGGTACTGAAAGCATGAAAGGAATCTCTATTGGAATAGATTTTGGATACTTAAATATATAATAATCTTCTATATTAATATCATTTATACACTTCCACCAAGATATTTTTTCACTGTCAGGAGGTAAGTTATCAGGAAAAATTAACTTATCATAATTAATAATATTATATTCACATTTAGGAATAAGAAGATAAATAGATCTATGGTTTGAAGATTCTTGATATACTCCTACTATAATATTATCCATTATCATTATTAGGAATAAATTTATTTAATCTTCTCTAAAGGATTTTCTCCTATTTCTAGATCAATACGATTAACTATTAATTCATATTTTGGTTGATTCTTTGAAAAATATCGCCACAGAACATCATCATAATAATCTAAATAATTATCTCCTTTTCTTATTTCATAGATATAATAAGGATGACTAACTTCATTTTCATATACAGATATTGGATAATATAGATCTTGTTCTACTATCTTTACATATTCATTAGTATCTAATATATAATCTAAATCATATATTACTTGTACTTTATCAATCTGTCTTATCCCTAATTTTCTCTCTATTTTTTGAAGTTTAATATCATCTACAATATCCAATCCATCATAAAAAAATTCAGAATCAATTTTAATAATATAATAATTTTTTAAACAGATATTTTTAAAATCTCTAATATTATCTACAATCGTATATAATTCGGAATTAGTTTCAATATTAAAATTATCTTTTTTTAATAAATAAAAAATATTACATTTTAAATTAATTCGATTACAAGAAGATAATCCAATAATTTCTTCACTAAAAGCTGTTGTAAATAAAGTTGCTGATCTTAAGAAAACATCTTGTGGTAATATTTCAATAACTTTTATAATATTCATAATTACATAGTTTTTGTTTTCTTAAATCCTTTTAATCGTTTCGAGATTGAATCTTTAATGGCTTTATTTCTACCAATCTTATACGTTTTTAGACTTAAATCCAATTCTTCTTTTGCATTTTTTAATTCATCTTTACTTGCACCAGCAGCTTTTAATAATTTTAATGCCTTTTTAGAAGCATTTTTCTCTTCTTGAACTACTATACTCCCTTGATATAAAGTCTTTAATCCATTTCTAATCCCAACTCTTTTATTTTTATTACTATAAGACCCTCTAATATCATTATTTTTATCTGATATTATCTTATCTAATCCTTTACCAGTTGAATTTTTTGAATGTCCAATTTCATGAGCTAATGATGCTTGTCCACTGGAAGGAGGAAAATTTATTACATGATCACTACTCATAAAAGCTTTTCCCAACTTTCTATCAAATTTATCATTAGATCTTGTCAAATCTATTTTCTCTTTAGTAGAAACATCACTTGACTTCTTCTCCCAAGATTTTGTTTTATCAAATCGTTTTCTAAAAAATTTTTCACTACTTGATAATTTTTTCTTTCCATTTAGTATTTTAATATTAGATTTCTTAGCATCTTTTCCAATATTTTTTAATACCTCAGGATTTCTATCCTTAGCAACAGACTTAAGAGATTCATTTATTTTCTTTAATTTTTCACTATCTAATTTAGATGAATCATCTAATTTTTTAGCAATTAATTTACCAACTTTCTTTATTCCAGAAATAGCTGCTGATTTTAATCCATATTCCTTCTGTTCTACTTTCCAACCTTCAGAATATAATTTCTCAACTAAATCTCTACCAGTAAAAGTAAATTGTTTTTGAGAATATCTTTTTATGATCATAATTCAACAATTTAAAATTGAAAAATAAAAAACTTAGAGAACTTGACAGTAATCGTGCTTTTTATCAACACGAAAGTAAGTTCTCTAAGTTCTATTTTCTTTAATACTTACTGTCAAATTCTCTAAGTTTAAGTCTAAGAAATTCTACCGCTTCTGTTGTCGGTAATTCCCTAATACTATCTACTTTATCAGTTCGAGTAGATTCTATCCTATGAATCTTTTCTCTGAGATAACTGATAATACTATCCCTTGATATTATCTCTACTTCAAGGGAATCAATTTTATTTTTTTCAGGTTGTATAATTTCTGGAGGAGGTAATATAGTTTCCCCCTTAGATTTATCTTGAGAGGAGTGGGAGTAATATAATACCCCCAATCCAAACCCAAGTAATAACAGTAATGAAATTAAAACAGCCTTCTTAATCGTTTCCAACATCTTCTGTTACGAATATTCCTACACGATATTCCAATTCGCCTTCCTTTTTATAATTAATATATTGATGGAATATTCGATAGTCTCCGGAAGCCTCTTTTTGAATCAAATGAGCATCCCAACCATGTGTAGAAGTTAATTTATCTATCAAGTCTTGCAACCTGGAAATCTTAGGTGCATACTCTTTAAGGATATCTAAATCTTGAGACGGATTCATCAAGTTCTTCATTCTCTCCAATTCTGCCTTAGACTCCTCCTCTCCCATAATATCCTCTGAAAGATTTGTAATTTTATATTGTTTAGGTCCGGTAGTACATGTAACAGTATTTAAGAACTGACCTGCTACCTTCTTAGATTTAATCTCTGCCAAAGTCGCACTATAACCTTCACTTCCGGAAATAATGTTCTTGATATCTTCTAAGACCTTCAAAGACGTAGTTATTCCTAAACTTACAAATACACCTACAGGCTTTACAAATGTCTCTCCATCTACTGAATTAACATAGAAAGTCTTAAATGATGGTTGATAAAATACTTCAACCAATGAATGGACTTTGTCTCTATTTATGTTTCCATTATCAATAGTTGCCATTGTTTTTAAAATTTTTCACTTTGAAATATTTAAATTCTTGATTATAATTACTATATCCATAATTAAATCCGTACATGGTATAGTTAGACATCTTAAGTTCTTGTTCATGCCATTCTTCCAAGTAATCTTCAAAGTCTGATATTAAGATCAAGATAGCTTCAGGTCCATAATTCTGTCTGAAATATTCCATACCTCTAGCCATTCTTGTTCCACCTCCCATAGAGATTCTTGGAACACCCTTTCTCGGGTCGATATCTTTAATATGATCTCCAAGCTGTGTAGACCATGAAATAATATTATACTTTAATCCACGTCCAATCTTTTTCATTTTATTGGCAATAGTATTTAAAATTCTATCAACCAATCGTGTATCCATAGATCCCGAAACATCAATTAAAAATACAATAGTTGGTTCATTAGACATGGTTACCTTTCTTCTAATAGTTGGAGCAATAACAGAACGATTAATACCACGATTATAAAGATACATAAGATCTTTCTTTGTATCAACTTTAACCACTCTAGATTTATAATTTAACATTACTTCATCTAGAGCCATATCTACTTCGTCTGTCTTATCCACAAGTCTCGTTGCATCTGGAGCTCCACTAGAACCACATCCAACGCCACCTCCTGAACGAATTTGTCCAAGCTCACGTTTTTTATCGGCATCGTCTCTAGAGTCTGTTCTGTGATCTTTATGAGTTCCACCCTCATCTTTACCGTTACTGTTCAAATCACCTGAACCAGAATCTCTCTTTCCTTTATATGGACAATCTTTTGGATCACCTTTACCTTGCTGATTACCTTGTCCAGATCCCGAACCACTACCAGAACCATCAGTCATACCCATTTCCTGCATAAGATCAGAAAGACCTTGCATTCCACCACCACTTTGCTGATTACCTTGTCCAGATCCCGAACCATTACCTTGAAGTGCATCTTGAATATCTTGATTTGTAACTTGGGATGTATCACCGTTTCCACCTTTTTTAATAGAAACCAACATCTTAACAAACTGATCCAAGTGTTGAACAATTAGCATCAAATATTCGGGGTAACTAAGTTCACTCGGGAAAGGATTACCTTCGGATATATAATATCTTTCTGGAACAATGAGTTTAATTTTAGCCTCATTTTCCATCTTCTTTATCATATCATCAAGAGCCTGTTTTGCTTCTTCATTATCAGTGTGATCTCTATTATATTTCAAGAGCTCAAGTTGATAATTAGGAAGAACTGATGAGATATCTGATTCCATCTCCTCTACATCTTCAGTACTTAGGATTTTAGAATTTACTTCCATATCCATAGCAATATTATGAAGACTGTGATTAAGAACTGGATCATCTATTACTCTCTCAATCAACTTCTCTGCAAAATCAATTCCACACTCTTTATTAATTCGATCAATCAATTCACCTCGATAATCTCTGAAGGTATTACAAATCTGAGTATCAAGCTCTTCATGAATACCATCAAGATGTCCTAAGTAAATATGTCCGTACTCATGCATAAGAATACGAAAATCAGTACGTGGAATCTTAATCTCTGAGCAGACAATTTTATAGATAACATTTCCTGAGATATCATCTTTATATTTAAAACAATATCCAAGTTCAGGATTATCAGGATTAAATGGTTTTTCTGTATTAACCATTAACATATTCCCGAATCTACTATAAGTATTGTCAATGAATCTTTTAATAAATTCTAACTCTGTCTGATTTCTCATAATTTTAAATTTTGATATTTTTCTAATAAATTAACCTTAGAGATCCACATGATCATTACATATTTTTCTCTAAGGTTAACACTCATATAATAGTATAATTATTTAAAACTTCTAATATCAGGAACCATACTTCCCATGCTCGGATCTTCCTGAAGAATAATCTTACGAATTGATCTGAGTTTAAATCCAGAAGTTCTAAGGTCTTCTTGAGTATTCTTCAACAATGCCAAAGTATCATCCTTATAACCCTTAGAAGAATCTGTAATCAGACTTTGAATAGAAGTCATAAGATCTGAAATTGTATTCCAATAAGATACATATCCGATGAATGTCTCTACTGGTACTTTATCCAAGAATTTATCAGTAGTAGATACTTTAATCTTGGTAATAGAAGAACCAGAATCCTTACTCAATTTAAACAATTTCTCGATGCAAGCTGGATCAATCGGACGTTCGATTTGTTCTAAGTCCTTATCTGATTTAAGTTCTGATAACTTATTGATTATTGCTTGCATTTCAGGAACTTCGAGCTTTTTCTTTCCATCTATGATCTCGTTTAAGAACTTAGTATACTTAGGAAGTTTATCATTCTTCATCTTTTCAATATCATTAACGATATTAACCATAGTATCATAGAAATCCTTAGAGATCGGTGTTTTAATCAAGTTCTTTGTTTTTGGATCTCGAGAAATACCAATACCACAAAGACCATCGATCATATTACGATAGTTATTTGAAGTAATACCGCTCTTACCAAAACACTTAAAACTTGCAATTGTAACGTCTCTAAGATAATTCAAAGTTCGGAAAGTTGTAAATCCATAAAGCTTAGTCTCATTTTCGGCATCAGCATAGATACCATTAAGTTCTGTAATTGCTAAGTCTACAGGTTTACCACCAGAAGTCATCAATGCTCGAGCAGTTTGTTTAATACCACGTTCGATATACTCGCCAATCTTATTATATTGATCAGCCGGAATTTCTACTTCCTGAGCATCAAGTTTTTTCATCGTATCTCTAAGACTTCCCATGAAATCTTTAACCTTACCTTCTGATGATGCAATAGCTCCGTCATATTTACAAAGGAATGTATCCAGGTCTGTATGATCCGGAGTAATGTTGTAAATCATAAAACGATTCATTAACGGAGGTAGCATTTGCATAGAATTCGAAAGATTCTGTGCATAATTACCTGCAGAAACAATCAATGTATTCTCTGGAAGTCTTTCTGAACCCACTTTACGCTCAAATACTAAATGTAACAGAGCGGCCTGTACATATTCATTTGCTGTGGTGATCTCATCCAAAAATAACAGTGATTTACCTCCTTTTTCTGCAACTTTTAAGATTTCAGTATACCAAGAAGGTCTAAGATGTCTAGTTGTGGGGTTTTCTTGATCACTCGTAGCCACATCATATCCCATAACTTCTTCTGCAGTTGTACTATTACCTCTAAGAAGGACTAGGTGATAATCCCGAACTTCTGCAAACATTTCTACTGAAGTTGATTTACCAAGACCTGGATTAGATATAATAAGTACTGGTACTCTTGAAATCTCACTAACTTTCAATGCTGTAAAAATTGAAATGTTAATGTTGTCATTTTTTGATTTTGCCATTTTTCTAGCTTTTTAATTTGTTTATTTTTCTTTATAACTTTAATCATTGAGGGGAGTTTCTATATAATATCCCCTCATTTATTAGATTTTGAGGGTTTCTGAAGTGCTATTTATTATACTTCAAAATTAAAAAGAACACTAGATTAATCTATATTTTTATAAATTTTTCTAATGTTCTTCTCAATTGTAAGGCTTTAACCTCTCTTAAATAGCAAAATTCACTTTTTTAGGTAATCTTGAATTATCTTATAATCTACTGAGAGAGTTGAAAATAATTGTTTAGCTTCAGATAATATTTTCTGGAGTATAGGTTTAATAAATTCATCTTCAAACAATCCTGAATAAGCTTGATCATAGAATACAACACTTTTACCTCCATCCGATAAGAAAAATGTAGTAATTCTCTTAGCAATAATTCTAGGTGTTGTTCTTTTTAGTGAATTATAATATCCTCCCAGAACTAAATACTTATCTTCTATTTTAAATTCAAGATCTGTTATATATTTAATTCTACTTTTAATATTATTCATTATGCAATACATGTTTTAACTTTTCCTCTAAGTCATCACATCGTTTCTCGGTTTCCTCTAGCTTTTTCCTCAAATCTTTAATCTCTTTCAAAAACCAAGGATTATCCATAGTTTCCTCTAAACAACCTTGAAGATATCTAATAACTAGCTTTAAATCCTCTTGAAGGTCAGTATCTTTAGAATGCAATATTTCTTCTAAGATAGCTTTTGAATTTATTTTTATACTACTATCCAAAACTGCTTTAGTATGATCAACATAAAAAACTTCTCCGATAGGCATTAATAACGGGTTTGAAATTGTACCCTTACTACTACTCATGATTTCTAAACATATATAATTCATTAATATCTAAACATTTATATATAGTATCCTCAAGACTTGATGTGATTGAAGTATGAAAATGTCCAAAGAACCAATACTTACATCTTACTCCTCTAAATACCTGATCTAAGTATTTTCGATTTTCTAAGTCTCTGAGGTAAACATCTTCTGCTTCCTCTTCGTGACGTGTAATAATTGGTTCAAAACATAGTGGAGCAGTATGAGAAGCTATTATATCAACCCTCCCTGGAAGATCTTTAATAGGCTTCTTAATTATATCTTCTGTCTCCCACCATACTCTTTTAGACGAACCAACTCTCTCCATCAATCCATTATAATTCATTCTCCATTTATAATCTACTGAAGTTGCTCCCCCGATCGGATATATTGTTTTCCCCGAGAGTTCTACTACTTCATGATCCTGGAGAAATTTAATTCTGGGGAAATCATTTATTAATTTTTCATTCCAATACTCTAGGTTATCATGATTCCCTCTTATAAAATAATATGTTATATTATTTTTCTCTAGTCTAGTATTAATTCTTTCAAACTCCTGATTATAATACCCTGGCTTAGAAAAACCTAATCCTACATCTCCAAGAAAAATAATATTAGCATCTTTAAGTTTATAACGTTGAGTTATAATCCATGTAATTTCTCGAAAACTTCCATGAATATCTGCACAAAAGTATAAATCTCTTTCTTGTTCATTTTTCATAATTTCTTTTAGGATGGAAAGCTTTGATTCTCTTTCCATCAATTATAAGGTTTTGCATTTTTAAGAGAAGCAAAAAGAAAGAACCACACTCATCGCATAGTTCTTTCATAATAGTTTTAACCCTAATAACTTTTATCTTTTTTCAGGGTGATCTTGATTTTTGATTCATTATTACTTTGTTTTAGTTCTCACATAGTTTTAATCCACATTAGTAAGGAATTCAAGGGAGAAGAAAAAAGAGAAGGAAGCATTAAGCTCCCTTTTTCTCCCTTGCTACGATGACATTATATTCATCATCAACTTCTAAAAAATCCCAACCTTCTGGAATCTTAACCAACTTCTTAGTCTCGAACTCATTCATCATTTTTTGCATCTCCGGTTTGATAGATTTTACACTATCAATATGAGACATCAAATAACCTTTAAGTCCGTTCTGAAGTTTCATTAGGTTCTCAATAGATTCCATGAAATTATCTATCGTTTTTCTTATAGTCTTCTTAACGGGATTTTCGTTTTCTCTTGATTTCTTAAGCACCTCGTCCATTTTTGTAACTGATAACATATAAAATTGTCCAAGGCTTCTCAAACTTTCCAATCTATTATCTAGTAGATTGTAGTAATATTCACATGCAAAAATATGTTCTGGACTACCCTCATCTAGCTCCATATTAATTTTTTGCAATCTTGTGAGGTGTTCTTTACATAATTGTTCATATTCACGATTAAATTCCTTTGCGATTAGATCTAATTCATCTAACCAAAATTTTAACTTTTCCATAATCTCTCTTTTAAGTTTATTTCTACATATATAAGGCTTTGAAAGATTATTATATGGAAAAAGCTAAAATCTCTTCCAAAACAAGACAACTAACAATGCAATCGGTAAGAAAGGCATAAAATTAACAATAGTCTGTCTCATCTTCCTATATTCATCTTCAGGGAGTATATTTTTTATATTATCTAGAGTATGAATAAAGAATAATCCGATAAATATTGCAATAAGAAAATAATAGAATAAAAATGTTATCATAATTGATTATTTATTATTTTTAAGTTATTATATGTTCCTTGATATTCTGGTTTTACTCCTATAATTTCAATACCATTAATTCTACTTTTATCTGGAAGAGTTATTTTACACTTTTTTATTTCAAAATAATTTCCTAAATCAGTAGCTTTAGGTGTTGCAGTATAACTTATAGATGTATAAAGATCAAATAATTTTTGTTTAATATCAATTTGATTTAATTTATCTCCTACGTTAAAATTAGTAAAAATTGTATTAATCAATAATTCTTTATTAAAAATCACAATTCCAAGTTCCCTCCTAATCTTTGTCATATTATATCCCAAAGCTTTTATTTTTTCTGGTCCAAGAGCTAAGAAGTGAGATTTAATATCATCTTCCTCTGATATCTGAGCTAATATTAAATCTAATGCCTCTTTAGATAAATTAGTATTACATAATAACTTCATTTTATCGTAATAGGTTGTTTTTTGCTCAAATTCATATAAAACAGATGAAACTTCTTGATTAATAATATCATCATTACAATACTTTTTTGTCTCTTTTCGCTCTATCATTTTTCTATATTCCAAAGTACTTTCAGAACCATAATCTTTTTCTATATAATTTAATATATCTTGAATATTTTTAAGATTACTACCTAAATCTTCTATTATCTTCTCTATATAATCTCTTTTGCTTTCTTTTGGAATTATAGAAACCCAATAAACAACGTTTTTTACTAACTTATTTAGCTTCCAATACTTCCTTCTTTCACTCATAGGACTTTTAGGAAGAGATTCTAAATCTATCTTATCTATATCCCTAAAGAAATTTATTATATCATCACTATAATAAAACCATTCTCTACCATACTCTGAATATAATAAATTTCTAAATTTATATTGAACTCTCTTTTCTACATCCTCTGAAAGATTAGGGATTTCATATAGCAATTTAAATCCAGGATTATGCATCTTATAAGCCATGAATCTGATATCTTTTCTAGAATCTTCTGTATAACCTATTTTAAGAAGGTCTAACACTTTCTTAGTTTCTTTATTATAATATGTTGTTTCTATTAAATATATCATAATTAATTATCTTTTCTTTTTAATAATTCATATCCTCTTACTCTCTTCTTTTCCCCATCTATAACCTCAGTAGATTTATATTCTTTTATCTCAAAATAATTAAGAATATCATTAGCTTTTGGTACTGCAGTATAATTTATCTTTTCATATAAATCTCCTAATTTTACTTTTAAATCAGATAAACTATATTTTTCACCTAGATTAAAATTCTGATGAATTGTATTATTAAGTAATTCTGAAGAGAATGTTACTATTCCAAGTTCCTTTTCTATATAATACTTATCATATTTCAATGCTCTAAGTTTTTGAGGACCAAGTGCTAAATAGTAAGACTTAATATTATCATGCTCCCCAATTTGATCTAATACTACTCCTATTACTTCATCTGAAAACCCATATTCACATAACATCTTAAGTTTTGCTTTAAATGTACCTAATTTTTGATACTCTCCCAAGAATTCAGATACCTTTTGATTTATTATATCATCTGAGGATAGAGTATTGTGAATAGTGGAGAATACAGTAAACCTATCTTTATAATCTATTTGTTGTATTCTGAAAGCTCTAATCTCATTAACCAGAACGAGATTATTAAGAACTGGGACTAAATTTGATCCAATATGCTCATTTACTGCTATATAATCATCTTTATAATTATAAGATTTAGTATTTTTCTGATAAGTTTTAGCTAAATTATATTTAGCATCATCTGGTGCAGATTCGAAAGATCTTAATAGATCGCTCGTAGCCTTCTTTTTTCTTTCAAGTTCTTTATCAAATTCCTCTTGACTAATTTTTCTGTAGTCACAAGTAGATCTATAATAAAATATAGCTTCATTCTTCCAAGGATTATCAAATAATCTTTGACGACCTAGTATTTGGGGAAGATCTTCACTAATATCAACAGCTAAACTGTCTATATTACTATCACTAAATATAAACGATCTTGCACATGTAGAATAAAAGTCTGCCCCTAAGTAAACCGTTCTAGTACAGAATGTAAACATCTTAGGTTTAACTCCTTTTAGTGGAACATCCCCTATTGTAAAACCTTTCCCTAAACGTTTTTGAATCTTCTTGAGATTTTCAGGAGTATTACTACAAAGAATATTAACCTCTTCTGGTTGGAGATCACATTTCTTTATAATACTAACTATATGATTAACAGAGTTTACATAAAATACAGCTTCATCCGATATTACTCTAGTAGGATACCCATTTACCATTCGAACTGCGGATTCAAAGTTACCATCCTTGTAAGACTGAATAATTTCTGGTAATTTAGTACCTACTGATTTCATTGTTAACACCTTAAGAGATGGTTTTAATACTCTGGTTGAATCTTCCTTACTCCAGTCCATATTAATATATGGAAGATCATTAAATTCATCTAACATATTAAGATACTCTTCCAACATAGGGGTAGCACTAACAAATAGAGCTGAATGAGATTGCTTAAGAATATCTAAAAATTCTAATTCTGTATCCGATTTAAATTTAGAATCATGTAGGATAGTTTGAAATTCATCTATAATAGTATAGAATGATTGGAATATACCAAGACTTTCTAGGATATCTTTTACAATTCTATAAGAATCATATGTTACTAGAATTTTATAGGGTTTTCCATAAGACTTTCTAAAGTTAATATAATCTTTAATTTCATTCATTAAACGATTATATACAGTATTTTTCCCATTAACCATCTCATCTAATTTTTCCATGAATACTTGAGATCGAGTTTTGTCTATTTTGGATAGATCTTTATCTACCTCCGTTTCTTTTTCAAGCTCATTTACAACTAGATAAACCTCAAATTCATGTTGATCTTTTTTATTTTTTAAGAGCATTTTTCTGGGACTACATAGGATAACATTTTCAGGACCATTAATACAATATTCGGTGAAACCACATCCAGGTAGTTGTTTATTTATAATACATTTTACAGGTAGTTTATAAAATCTAAAGTCTGTTCCTAATTCTAATATAAATCTTATCCCTCTAGGAACAATGTAATCATTTAATTTTTTTATCATACTATTTAATATTTTAATTGTTATTTTTAATACAGAATCCAGTTTAACAATCTCTATGTCTTTTAAAATCGAAGACATAGGAGGATTCCCTTTTCAATCATAAGGAATTGAAAGGATATTATACGCAAAATCGTCATTTAAAATGGGGTAAAAATAGGAATACATAAAGAAGAATGATATCTGAAAAAAAAATTCCACTTTTTATTTTAAATAAGATCCGCCTTTAAGAGGCGGAAATCTGAATAAAATCTATATACTTAAATTTAAATAATCGGAGAAAAACCTATTATCATTCCTATATATCTTTTCAAAGTTTCTTCCTTAGATCCCCTCAGCGGTAGCGATCGGAGGGGATGGATAATGGGAAGCTCCTTTGTCTTCGAACTTTAAGGACAATTTTGCTCTCTACAGTCCTTTAGATTCTAATATATGAAAGAAAAACCCCAGGCACATTTTGCCCAGGGTGTATTTGATTAATTAATAACCAAATTGAAAATAGCTATCAAAGCCTTCAGTAATATTTTTACTAAGACTGAAGCTACCAGGGATATCACTACGATACTCCCAGCTATCCATACTACAGCGAATAGTATGAATAGTATTACGTTAAAAATCTCAATGTTCATAATAAATATTTAATTGAGTTTTAGTTAAAAATATTAGAGAATAGAACTATTATATCCAATTTCTTTCAATACTTTAGGATTCTATAGTTTAACTTCTATTCTCTCATATATAAGGCTTTTAGCATTTTTGAGACGGTTAGGAGAAAAGGGTGGTATAGGTATATGTGCTATCCTTTTCTTTTTTCTTTAAGGACAAAACAAAAGAGGGATTTAATTTCCCTCTTCTTTCAGTGCATCATTGATAGATTTTTTAATTAGTTTTTCAAGTTTATCGTTATCAGTTATTCTCTTTCTTACTTTTCGCACTATACATTCATTTATTTTTATATTATATTTGAATCCTAATCGATTTCTTTCATAAATTGCATAACTTACTACCTTGTCTGTAACACATTCTATAAGTTTACCTGAATCTATTGTTTTATTGAGATCATAATAGAATAAACTACGATATTCTTCGAAGTTTCCAATACCATGATACTGTTTACTTATTGCAGTAATTCTTAACATATCAGACTCTTTCTTTACTATTATTGTGTATCCTAGAGTAGTATTTTCGCTGTATAAATTTTCCGGGTATTTAATATTTATCCCTAATTCATTTAATCTTTGGGTAAAATTTACGGATCCATAATAAGTGTTGTAATAATCACTAAGTCCATAACAAATACCTTCTATACTATAGTTGCTTTGATCTTCAAGCCTCTTATCTAATTCCTCCAGCGTTATTGTTTCTCCTGGAGTAAATTCCATTATAATTTCTTGTATTCCTAAATCTATTTTTCCAAATCTATCAAAATAAACTGTTTCTGTTCCACATATATTGCTATCCTCATTATACTTCATAGCAATAATATATCCCCCTATTTCCATAAGTAGCGGGACATGTTTTTCTGAGTTGTATCTAGCTAGTACAACTTTAGGTTTTTCGAAATTTACTACGTTTTGTAAAATCTGTTTCATATTCTTTTTCCTTTCTTTTAAGTTTATTTTATTCATATATAAGGCTTTTAAGAATTACTACCAGGGAGAAAGAAAAAGGGGAGATTTTACACTCCCTCTTTATTTTTTAATTTTTCATTGATAAGTTTCATTAACTCTTCATCACGTTCATCCCCTAGTAAATCCACACTAGTACATGTTATATCGTAGTCATGTAAAAATCCAAATATCTCTTTACGCATATTTATTTCAGATTTTAGTTTTTCAACGAGATCTCCGCAAAAATAATCATATCGTCTGCTATAGTCTTCCTTCTCCGAGTAAGGATAGAAAGAATTGCTATCTAAGAATTCAACTTCACTTACTAAATGATCAAAATCCTTAGTTTCTATACTAGCAAGGCAATAATCTTTATCCTCTCTGTAAGTAACTACATTTAGATCATATTTCAGTACAGTATTTTTGCAGTATAAGTCCTCTGAAAACTCAAAATTTATATCAAACTCTGTCTTCAATAACTCACAAACCTTTGGAGAATTAATTCGATATCCTCTTAGGTAATTAAGTTCTTTTACGTCATCCTCTGCTACTTGGCGTAATCTTTCAAGAATATCTACTACTTGATCTACTGTTAATGTTCTAGGGATATATTCTATAACTTTTTCAACCCCTGGATTTACAGTTTCAGACTTGTCAATGAAAAATGTTCGTGATTTTATAAAGGCGCCATGTTCATTATATACCATCTCTACGATATATCCATTAAGTTCCACAAAATCATAGCAGCCTTTACTGTCTTTTCTTGATACTAATGCAACTTTAGGTTCATTAAAGTTGTACATGTTTTGTAAAATTGTCTTTTCCATAATTCATTTTTTAAGTTTTTATTACACATATAAGGCTTTGAGAGGGGAGAGAAAAAAGGATATAAGTTTTTTATACCTATATCCTTTTACGACGTTAACTAAAATCTTCAGCAATGGTGAATCTTAGACCATCGCTATAAAATTCTCCATATTTATTTGGTTTATATTTTTTTAGTTCTGGAGGGGTTATCTGAGAATAGTCAAAATATGAACAGATTTCGCTTTGGTGTTCATTATAGTAGCTCTCTAAGTCATATCCTTTATCCAAGATTCCTTTTAATTCACTCTCCCAAAATTCCTCGGCCGTATATTTACCGCCATATTCATCTTTTATTATGACATTATTTTTCGCGAAGAACTTATTTATACCTTCGCGAGTAAGTTCATAATATTTTCCGAGATTGGCGTTGAATAAAAACTTCCACCCGGCCGATCTTTTTCCTAGGTGTATTTCTTTTGTTATATCCTTTAAAAGATCAGCAGCTTCACTAAATTTGTTTTCGTCAATTAATTTTTTTGCTTTTTCTTTATCCCTTTTTTTCACTGGGATTACTGCATAGAAATTTGTTCCCATAATATATTTTATTAATAATACATATATAAGAAAGTCAAGGGAGAAAAAGAAGTAGAAGAACTTTTTATCGTCCTTCTACCTTTTTTAAATTTCAATAGCCAATAAAACCTATACTAGCTAATGAATCTCTTTGTCTTTCATTCAGCAATCCAAGGTTATTTTTATTAAACTGTAAGATCGCCCATTTAGAGATTTTTTGAGATTCATAATCCCCATTCTCTAACGTCTCTTCTAAAAACTCTAGATTCGTCATTGAACTAGGTTTTTGTCTTAGCAGGAAGATGAGATTATTTACTTTTTCATCCCATTCTTCCAAGCTTTGTTTTTCTCTGAACTTTTCTTTGTATTGTTCATTCTTTTCTGCGAAACTCTGGAACATATCAAATATTTCCGGAGATTTCTCAAGTACCAAACCTACAAATTTTCCAATGTTTTCTAAGGCTCGGTTTGCTCTTTTTTCTGCCAACTCATCCAATTATTCTTGAGCGGCTATTGATGACGTTACTGTACTTGTTACGTCAATCTTCATTTTCACTTCTCCTACCTTTGGAATAGGGAAGGTTGTTTCAAAATTTGATGTAGCATGTCCTGTAATTTCTGGTTTAACTAATTCTGCCGTTACTTTACTGTTTACTACATTCAACTCATTCATTTTGTTAATTCTTTTCATAATCTTTATTTTTAAAAAATTAAACTCCTTTAAGCTTTTTGTCATGCTTAAGGAGTATTTATTTACTTTTATTATCTCATATATAAGGCTTTTAGCATTTTTTGAGATGGAAAATATTTTTAATACAGAATCCAGTTGGAAAAAAATAAAATAATTAACTATTATAAATCTAGAGAACTTGATCAGGATTCTAACCTGAGATTCTAAGATAAACAATTATCTTAGTGTTTTGACCCGCTAAACTATCTTGTCTATAGATTCAGTTAATTATTTTAATTTTAATTTTGTTGTTGTGTCGTTTAAAGTTGTTTAATTTTGCACCTCATAAACGTAGAAGTTCTGAAGAGATTAGTGAGATTTAAACCTTACATGATTTTTCAGTTCTTCACAAGCTCAAGCTATACATTACGCATTTCTTGAGACGCCTATGATGTCTTTTTTTTTGTTATTGTGTCTTTTAATACATTTATAAGATTTTCCCGGTTTCTCAGACGGTCGAATTTTTGGACGGTTGATTTTCTTATATGTGTAAATAGTAAAATAAATTAAGAAAAATGACACAGAAAGAAGTTTACAATTATTTTGAAAAGAATTATCCAGATATAGATCTGTATGAAACTAAAAAAAGGAAGTTTCTTTGGAGGATATGATGGAATGGATCAACTAGAACTTTTTGGAACTAACCTAGTAGTGTTTTGTGTAGAAAAAGTTAAAGGAAAATATGTACCCAAACAAAAAATATTTTCCTTTGTAAATAGTACAGAGGAAGAACTAAAAGAATTTCTAGAAAAATATCTTTAAGAAATAAAAAGAGAGGTTTAACTTGACTTTTAATTAGTCAAGACCTCTCTTTATTTTTTATTCTGTATATTCTATTATATGTATCTTAGGAGTATAATTTTCTCTAGTTTGTTGAGATACATTCATAAATTTTATTCCAGATACTTCACCTCTTTCCGGGTAATGTATGTGACCAAACACGTGATACCTTGGATTGATCTCTAATACTCTTTGTGATAATGCTAGATTCCCAGGTTCATCTTTTCCATACCATCCTTGAGACTGTTTTATACATTCAAGTTGATATATCCTAGGGGCTTCATGAGTTACCAAAATATCTATTCCTCCTGGAATTTCTAAGATATCAATATTTCCAGGTTTATGTGGGAAAGCGTGTAACCATAAAGAAGTTCTAGGATTTCCATATATCTTTACTGATTCTCCAGTAATTCCAGAAATATATTCATACTCTTCATCAACCAGAACTTTAGTAGAGTATCCAAATATCTTTCTAAGTGTGAGGAAGTCATCATAGTGTCTCTCAATCCAGTAGTCATGATTTCCGGGAACTATTATAATTTCTTGAAGATCCGGAAATATTTTCTTATTCATGAATATATTCTGATAATTATATTCAAGCCACTCTTCTTGATACATAACTTCATCAGTGGGACACAGATCTCCAGCAATAATTAGAAGTTCAATCTCTGGGTAACATTTTGTTTGTAAATCATAAACATAACCATGAATATCCGATAAACAACCTATTTTTATCATTCTTTCTTTTCCTCCAACATAAACTTCATAATTTCTATAACATCATCTCCAGTGGTTATATTCAGTTCATCTTTCAAGCGTTTATATACATCATATCCCATAGTATCATCATCTCCATAATTAAATTCAACTGGTCTGATTTCTCCTGTTACATATAGTATTACTTTACAGGGTCTCCCAGGATTAAAAAACGATCTCTTTGGTTCTGAACGTTGAAATACTACTCCGTATATAGCAGATTTTCTAAGTAATGATTCTCGAATTTTCATACTATCTCTTCTTTTGTGAATTCTACTTTATGAGTACCTCCTTGTTGTGAAGGTAGTATTAAAAGTCCACCATTCCTTAAGGCTTTTCCAAGAGGTGATCCAGAAGTAAACCATTCTCCTAGGGGTTTAAGTTTTCCCTTAAGTACTTTGATTTCCCTCTCGAGTTCTTGATACTTTTTATTTTTCTTATTATACTCAGATTGTTTCGACTCTAGTTCTTGAATCTCTTTCAGAATTGGTTTGACTTTTTCTTCGTAATCTTCTTGTGAGATTAAGTTTTTAGTCTGATTCATTCCTTCTTTTACATACGTTACCTTGAATGTTTCTTTAATTAAATCTTTCATAATACTTCTTTTAATAAATCTTTGCCAAATACTAATTTAACTTTAGATACTACACTATATAATTTTGCTTCAGAGATTACTGTTTTGTCTGGTTCTTCATAATATATAATATTATTTTCGAAATCAAGTTTATATACTCTCCTTAAGTAGAATTTTCCAGAGATACTAATAACAACTTGATCACCTGGTTCTAAAGAATCAATCTCTAAAACTAACTCTGTTGCTATTATCGTATTCTTATAGAATTCTTCTTGACCCTTCTTATCTCCAATAGGGTGGAAAAATAAATAATCCCTTTTGTCGTTCTTATACTTGATTAATTCTTGATAATATCTTTCTTGGCGAGTAACACATTCTGAAAGTTTATATACCTTCATAGATTGTAGGATGATATCAACTTCGGAAGTTTCATCTATCCAAACATCACGAACAAAAATTAGATCTCTTCTTCGTTTTACTAACCATACATAAAATAATATATACCATATTATTACTGTAATTCCAATAAAACCTAAAAATAGTAATTTGTTATTTTCTATCATAATTTTTTATATTTTTATTATACATTAATAAGGAAAATAGAGTCAAAAATTACTCCATTTCAAAATCCTTAAAGGCCTTATATATGAAGATAAATAGATATCTTACTAGAGAGAATTAATTGATATATAATAATGTCAGTTAGTTCTCTTTTTTTACTTTGAAGAGACAATAACAATAAAAATATAATGGAAAGAGAATTTAGATGTAGTCATTGTCAAAAAGAGCTTCAGATTCAAGGTAGTCTGAGGAAACGAGCTGATTGGTATATGATAAAATCGGAACTTTGGGATTTAGTTATAGAGAATAATAAAATTCCAAAAGATAAATGGGGACATACCTATTTATGTGTAGATTGTCTTGAACAGTTATTAGGTCGAAAATTATGTTTAGATGACTTATGGGTTAAAGATGGTAGAGAAATTCCAGCTAATTATTGGTTAATCAGGGAAGTTATGGAGACGGATCCTGAACTGGCTAAAACAAGAATAGATAACTTGAAGAAAGAGTTGGAGTATTTATTATTATCTCCATTTAAACCCAAAAAAGCAATTAAAGAAACAAGAGATCTGATTCAAGATTTAGAACAACTACCTCCTTTGTAACAGAAGAGGAGGTTTAGAGACAATTAAATTAACAAAAGTGCAACGTCCGAAGCAATTAGAGGACAGAAAACAATTAAGAAAATGAAAAACTTAAAAGAAATTTGGTCAGGAATTCGTTTAGATGCAGAATTGATCAAACAAAATTACAATGCAGAACTCTTAGGTATAGGAGTTCACGGAATGACTAGATTAGCAGTAAAACTTGAAGATGCTGATCTTGAATTCATACAAGGCTCGCTTAAAGAGCTTTATGTATCAGAGAACGATAAAGATTATACAGTTAGATCTTTCGTTCGAATTACAGAAAAGAATGAAGAGGGAAATTACGAAACTTATTATATGGTGAAAATTGAACACCTTAGAGATAGTGACAAATTTCGGTTTACATTACAGACAGGAGGTCCAAATCCAAAGAGAAAGAAAAGACTTGGGGTGGATATGTTTGAATGCACATCAACCGAAATGAAGAATATAAGATCCTGGAAAAGTGTTTTATCAGGGTTTTCTTGTTTAGTGTAATTCTTTTTCCATTCTTGGCCGGGGATATAAAGTCTCCGGCTTTTTTAAACCAATCAAAAGAGATTTATTAACAATTTAAAAGAAAGGAATAAAATTATGATTACAATGAACATGAACAGTGATGAGATCTTTAAAGAATTGAAAAGAGATTATCAGACTATACTAGATGTAGTTAATAGAGAAATAGATAAAAATAAACATAAAATATTAAAGATTTATCAACAAACGAAGTCTCCAGTTCCGTTTAAGGAGACGAAGATTATTAATGTATCAAGAAATCAATATCGAGCAATTATTGAAGCATGGCCTAATAAAAGAGAATTTTCAAAAGGGACTACCATTTATACTATCGTAAATAATGGAATAACTGGAAAAAAGAATGCTATATTATTCCCATCACTTGATGTTAATTTGAGGAATATTGTAATATTCGAAGCACATTTTATGAGAAGGTATCGCGAAAGATATCTAAAAATAGATAATATTGACTTTGAAAAGATTGTAGATATTTATCTAAGATCTAATTCTGCAATGATTACAACAATAATTCCTGAAGTTCAAAAAGAGGGAGAATGGAATTTAGAAGGAAAATTGAATGATGGAGTTGCCTTAGGAATTTTTCAGAAAGATACAAAATTTTTCCGTTTTATTACATATGTTAGTAATGAAATGTTAAGGGAAAATCAGATACACTTAACTGATGATTCTCCAACAGGACAAATACTTCAAATGTATCAAAAATTAAAACAGGAGGATAGATTTGCTTGTAGTAATGCTGTTTTATCAGCAGGAGGTTTTAAAGAAGTAAATGTGAATATTTTTAATAGAGGGGATTAATTTCCCTTCTTTTTTTCTTAAAATATTATATATGAAATAAAAATATAATTTATTTTTTGTGATAAGTAAATTTTTTTTTATTTTCCGTATATAATTTCCTTAAAGCCTTATATATGTAATAAACTTAAAAAAGAAATTATGGAAGAATATGAAGAATCGTTTAACTTCGGAGAAACAATTGTAGAAGTAGCAAAAGAGAAGCAAAGGACTATGAGTGATGAAGAATATCAAGAGTGGCTTTGTCAGTTAAGTGATGAATTTGCTTTTTTAGATTGAATTTGGAATAGGTTTAGTGGTGATGAAACTACTAAACCTTTAATTTTCTTATATATGTAGTAATAAAAATAAAATTATAAATGTTAACATTAGAAGAAATTTATAATAAGTATTTAACAATGGATCGTATAGAAGACGATCCAATAATAGAAAAATTATTTAACGATTTTTCTCCAAAAAGTGAGGAATTTCTTTCAGCAGAATATATAAATACTGTAATTAATAATCCTTTAATTAATAAACAAGAACTTAAGAAATTATATAAACCGGGAATACCAATTATTCCCATTGATAGGTTTGATTTTTCTATTGTGGATTATTCACCTGTTTTTCTTACACGAGAATTAGAAATTACTGAAGATTTAGGGAAATTAATATTTTCTGAAGTTATCGAAAATAATCCAGATACTTATACTTATAAACAGAAAATTGGTGAGTATGAGTGGGAGTATACGATAGATCGCTCTGTACCTTATTATAAAGTTATCTATAATTGTGAAGTTCGTAATAAATATAAAGAATATTATGATGATTATATGAGAACTCAGAAGATATACATATATTATCTTCCTTCTTTTAATATTTTTAATAATAAGCCAATTGTTAGGGAAGTATATAAGGATCACTATAATAGAGAATTTAAAGATTCTAAAGGAAAACGTATAATACTAAATTGTAGTAATTGTGTAGCGTTTTCAGAGAAGATGCTAGAAGAACAATTTAATGTTTTTAAACGTATTGGAATTAGAAATATGTCAAATAGAATTACAAAAATGGAAAATAATATAAAGTCTATAGAAAAAAGATTAGAAGAACTTGTTAAGAGTAAAGATGAGCTCTTAGAGAAATTTTTCTATGAAGAGGAAAGATTGAATGAATTATTTAAATTATAATAAAGAATATGGAAAAGTACTTAGAATTATCAGATGTTATGTTAGTTCCTGATAATCTTAACTCAGGATGGACTAACTCTGGAAAACTTGATTATTTTGTTTTAGATGATCAGGAAGTTACGGGAGTGCCAAAAAGTTTACCTATTTTTACAAGTCCGATGGAAGCTATTGTTGGAGTTGATAATTGGAAAGTATGGCAAGATTCTGGAATTAAGCCTATCCTCCCTAGAACTGTTGAACTTGGAACTAGACTTGAAGCGTGTGGATTTATCTTCTGTGCGTTTAGTCTTCAGGAGGTAAGAGAAAATTTTATAAATATAGATCAAAGAGGTTCAACTCAACAATTTCATATCTGCATCGACTCTGGAAATGGTCATGATGTAGCTCTTATGGAAATTGGACAAAGATTAAAACAGCTCTACGGAAAACAGGTTATCTTGATGGGTGGAAATATAGCTAACCCTAAGACTTACGAAGTGTATAGTGGCGCCGGATTTGATTATGTACGTGTCGGAATATCATCTGGATCTTTAGTTGATCAAGATAAGTATGGGTTTCATTATCCTATGGCATCTATTCTCGGCGCAATTAATTCACTTCGAAAATCAGGAAAAGGTAGACTTCGGGATGTTAAAGTTATTGCAGATGGTGGTATTACTTGTCACTCGGATATCCTAAAAGCTATTGCCCTTGGCGCTGATTATGTAATGATTGGTCGTGAGTTTGCTAAGATCTTGGAAGCATCTGGAACAATTTATAAAAGAACAGTAAAGTCAGATCAGGATATTATCGAAGAAGTTCAGGAGTTAGGAGGTTTAGTTAATATGTCTCCTATCGAATTATCTGAGTTAGATTTAGTTAGACAATACTTCGGAAATACTACCCCTGAGATGCAAGCACTTCGAGCAGGTTATTCAGATGTAAATTCTTGGAGATCGTCAGGAGAAAAGCCCAGAGTAAAAGTATCAGATTCGGAATGGACTTGGGTAGAGATTGGAACTACTTTAAAGGATTGGATACAGGGTCTAAAGGAGTGTATTAATTATGGATTTATGATGTCAAACGCTAAGTCTTGGAAGGAATTTAGAGATAATACTTTAGTTATTAGAGTAAGATGAGTTCAGGTGAAGAGAAAATAGATAAAGATGTATGGGGAGAATATTTGAAATTAGGTTCTCCAGTTCCGATAGTAGCTATTCGAATTCTTGAAAGATATTCGTTAGTAAGTTATAATTGGGATGATTGGAATGATTTTTATACTGATCTTAAAGAACAAATTATTTGGATGAATAATAAATACTTTCAAGATAATCTCCTTAATCCTCCTAAGATAATTTACAAAGAAGCACAACTTATAAAAACTATTAAAGAATCAGTTGAGTTTTATTTCTTTAAAGGACGTAGAATTTATACTGCATCTGAATTAAATATTATCGAATTGATATCTCATTGTGGAAAAAGAGGTATTATGTCTGGAGATATGTGGGAATTTTACAGAAAGGAGTGTATACCTGTTAAGTTTGATGACCTAACTCACTTTGTTAAATGAAGACATATCTTTTTGTAAAAGAAATATCTGATTTTGATAAATTAGGAAATCCTATATTTTTCAGAGAATTTATGACAATTATTGCATCCTCCGAGAATGAAGCTTGGGAAAAATTTGAAGAACAACTAAGACCTAGATCTCCGAAAAGAAAGAATTATGAACAAGAATTCAAAAGATGGAAAATAACAGAGGAAGATATATTTTAATATTAAAATTGGATATACTTATTTTTACGAGTGAAATGAGCGATTGGTTTCCAATAACACTTAATAATTCTGGAGAGATTACAGATGAAAAACTTAAGGAGATTAAAGAATTTTTTCTATGTAGATGGAGATATAAATATCCACCTATTTTAAAACAAAAAGATTTTATCAAAGAACTTAGGAATACTATATCTGAATCTCGAGTGTTTTATGTTCCTTGGGGAGTTACAGCAGAAATAGTTATATCTAATTGGATTGATTATTTTTATCATAATAAACCAATTTCTCCTGAGATTGAAAAGATTTTTATTAACTCAAAACCTATAGAAAATTTATGGCAACTTTTTTGATAGACTTCGATGGCACTTGTGTTCCTAATCTTCCTGAACCCGGTTTTTCAGAGGTTGATACAGGAGCTGAAAGGGTTTTAAAAAGGATAGTTTCTGCTGGACATAGATTGATTCTTTGGACTTGTCGGAATAATTCTAGAAATAATCCATATAATTATATTGGAGGAAAATTTAGAACTGAAACATCATTAGAAGAAGCTGAGAGATGGTTTCGAGAAAGAGAAATTCCACTGTATTGTGTAAATGATAATCCAGAGGAAGAAGGTGTAATAGGATATGCAAGAAAAGTTTTAGGAGATTTCTTGATAGATGATACAGCTCTTGGAATACCTCTTAGATGGGGTGAAGCCGAGTATGTAAATTTCGATACTGGAGAAATAAAAACTATATATACCTCTTGTGTTGATTGGGAGGCTATTGAAACAATTTTAGAAAGAATGGGAATGTTATAGGAGTTATGGAAGTTTATAAAGTAGAAATAGAGGCGCCGGATATTGATTTTTGTTGGTATTTTATATTTGCTAAATCTAAGGAATCAGCTATTAAAATTTATGAAGAATATTCAAAATTTATTATATTACCGGCGCAAGGTACTGATATTCTAAAACTTGGGGAATATAGAGCCTTCCTAAAGAAATTTGGAAGGTTAATAAGACTCCCTGGAATAACTTCATCGTCAAAGATAGAAGGAATAAAAGTTGATTTAACTGATAGATCCTTTTCTTGGAAAAAGTCTTAAAACCTTACTTTTGAGATAAACCAATAAAATCCAAGAATCATGGAAAAAGAATTAAAACAAAAACAAGGAATTAATTATGTCAGAGAAGATGGAATCTTAAGAATTGGGGTTAAACTTGTAATATCTCCAGAAATTATCGGTTTTCCTGAAATTGAAAGAGAAAAGGAGTACAAAGTTACTAATGTTGAAAAAGTTATAAAATTGGATTCTCCTAAGCCAATTTATTACATAACTCTTGATGGGTTAGGTGAAAGAGTATATACAGATGGAATTTTTTCAATTGTCCCAACAAATTTCAATGTTTATAGATGGAAAGGATATTACATCTTAGCACTCTCTGAAGAACAAGCTCAAAGAATCTGGAATACGTGGATAGATAACTTAGAGATTGTAGCAGCTGATGGAAGACCTAAGATGTATAAGTTTGTAAATAACTTACAAAATCGAGGAGATCAAGAATTATTTCCTAGAATCATCCGACGATTACATTCAGAATATTCATTTCCTTGTATCGTTGAAGACTTAGAATTCGAAAAAGAGCCTGTTTATGTTTATAAATTTCCAGGTTAAAACCAAAAGAAGACTGTGAGAAATCCGGTCTTCTTCTTTTTTGCTCCTTACAACGATTCAGAATCTTATTAATGATAAACACCGATATGTGTTTTGTTTGTTAGTATTAGTTTTTAAGGTTTAATAGGAATCCCTAGTCTGTGAAGATTGGGGATTTTTCTTTTTCTAAGCTTCAAAATCTTATAATTGAATAAAAACATTTAATTATTATAAATTATGGAAAATAAAACAATTAAAGATTTTAGAAGTTTTTATAAATCTCAGAATCCTTTTAAGATGACTAGTTTTGATGATAAACTTCATAAAATGTCAGAAGCTAGAGGAGGTTATATCAATCCATATATTCTTGAGGAGTCTGAAAGAAATATGTCTCAGCTAGATATTTTTTCTAAGCTTATGAGTAAACGTCAAATTTTCTTTGGTACAGATGTAAATTCAGATAGTGCAAATATAGTAGTTTCTCAATTATTATATCTAGATTCTGTAGAAAATGCAGATATTACTATGTATGTGAATAGTCCTGGGGGTAGTTGTAGTTCTGGTGCGGGAATTATTGATTCTATGGAATTTATTGATTCTGATGTTAGAACAATAAATACTGGATTATGTGCGTCTTATGGTGCTATGATTCTAATGTGTGGAACTAAAGGTAAACGTTCAGCACTTAGAAGATCTAGAACAATGATTCATCAACCACTCATAGGTCAACTATCTGGGCAAACTACAGATATTATTATTGAAGCTAAGGAGATGGAACGTCTAAGAAAAGAACTTTATGAAACTATTGTAGAGCAGACAGGTCAAACCTATGAAACTGTTGCAGATGCTTGTGAGAGAGATAATTGGATGACTGCACAAGAAGCATTAGATTTTGGAATTATTGACGAAGTTATCAGAAAGAAATAGAAATAGTAATCAAGAGAGTTGTTTGGAATTTCCAGGCAGCTCTTTTTATTTTTTATTATGGAAGAGAATAATATAATAAATATCCTATCAGATCCTGAGGTTTCATTGGATCAAAAATTTTATGAATACTGTAAGTTCTATCAAGAGTATATTACAACACCTTTTAATGATTCTCTTGAGCCTGTAGTTTCTGATGCAGTTCAGGAATTTTATCCAGAGTTTCATATTTTTCGAACTGTTTTTGCTTTAACAGGAGGAAAGTTTGATTATAAGATCTCTTTCACCAGACTTAAGGAGATATATAGATATTTTTCAAGTAAATATTCTTTTGGTGGTAGAGAAATAGAAACGGAGGTCAAAACATTCAAACATGATTTTACAAGAAACCTAGAAAAGAGTTTTAAAACTCTTTTGAGTAATCCTTTTATAAGTGATGGGAATGATGCAAGAGTAAATATCTCCGGGTTAGATAGCTTTTATAAAGAAAGTCTACCTTATGGACATAATTACACTACTTTTGAAAATAATGATGAATTTCCTTTACCACCTGAGAGAGATTGGAGGATCAAGGTTTTAGATATTTCGCTGTTTTCTTCCGGCCGTTTTGTAATTACTCCATATTTAACGAATTATATTATACATGATAATGAAGGATAATGAGTTTTTATTAAAAGTCTTATGTTCTGGATTAGATTTAAATAAAAAGTTTAGACAATATTGTAAGGTTCGATGGGAAAATAATACGGCCGAACTTATAACAGCGGATCCTAAGATAATTGAAGAGTTTTATCCTGAATTTTCTGAGCTATATGATTATTTCTTTAGTTTAGGAGAAGTAAAAGAACCGACACATCCAATTAATGAGAAATATCTTAATGTTTCGAGGATGCTATCATTAAAGAAAGACCTAGAAGAATTAGTTATGCCTTTTGGATTTATTTCAGGAAGTTCGATTTCTAAAAAGTTTATAGAGATTGTTAATATATCTAAATCATCTATAATAACTAACTTTTATACTAAAGATTATTTAATAACATCCTTTAGAAAAGCTTGGAAAGAAGTTGGAGTTAATAGGAATGAATTTTGGGAAGGTGATTTATTTTATATGTCAGGTGGTAAAATATGTTTAGTATTAGTAGATCTAGATAATAATAGATATATAGCAGTTAGTAGTAATTATGATTAGTTATATTTCAATTTATACTTCGGATGTAAAAAAAGGATTACAGTTGTATGAAAAATGTTTGAAAGTAAATCCAGAAAAACCACCTTTGTATGGAAAAGACCTAGAAATTTTAATTCCTTGGGCTGATTGGAATAATTATACTAATATTCTTTTTCCAACTCTCGGAGAACTTAGGTCTCTTGAAATTAAAGAGTATTTATGGGAGACAGATCAGAAATTAGAAATTTTATCTTCTAAAGCAATGGAAGGATTATATAAATCTAAGTATTTTGATCTCTTAGGTAATTTTATTGGAGTAAATCAACAGAATGAGTTTTGGTTTTTTGATGGAAATAATAGATTAAGAGATGTTTTTTCTATTCGTTTCAGTGATATTGGTATTGGTATTGTTATGGGTTATTCTTTAATGAATTATTTTGAATTAGGTTACGCTGTAGAAAAAGAAATATTTTATAGAAGATTTATAAATAGTGATCCGAAAAGATTTGAATCCCTTAATAATGTAATTAAAAATATATAAAAAATTATGAACGAACAAGAAATGGACTTTAGAATAAATTGTATTTTAGCTAGAGCTAGAAACATAATTTATTATAGAAGAATTGATAATCGTCCTAGATGTCAATATATTCACACAGTACGAGGACTTAGACAAGATACTAGAACTTTATCTCTAAGTCTTCCTGATACTGAAAAATATAAAGATATTAAGGAATTATTTGGAAGGATAGTAAGAACAATTCCTCCAAAAGTAAAATCGGAAGAGTGTGAGGAGGTTATTATGAAGGTAGCAGAGATCCTTATGACTCCCGAAGAAATTCAGCAACTTCCAGTATTACCAATTTCAGAAGAACAAGTTTTCGATGAGTGAAAGTACTAATATTGAACAACTTAAAACTTTACTCTCGATTTTAAATAATGAGGGTTGGTGTATTCAAACTAAATTCGAAGCTTTTATTGGTTATCCTAGAAAATCTGAGATCTTAGATATTATTGATGATTCACCTTATTCTAGTTTTATAGATATTTTTTATCAGTATGGAGAAGAGTTGTGTAGAAGCATTAATTATGATGTTTTATATGCAGCCTATGATCTTAAGAGAACTTTAGGGTCAAAAGAGTATAAGGAATATGTTAAATCTATACGGAAATGTATTGAAGTTATAGTAACTGACTATAAAATTAGTAATATTGTTGCTTCCGTTAATCCTGTATTAAAAGACCCTCGTGAAAATTTACAAGGTTATTATGGAACTATAAGAATATCTTCAGTTGATAAAATATTCTTAAATGGGATGAAACCTCAACTTAGGATCGGTTTTTCTGATTATATTGATTTCCTTAAAGTAATATTTCGGAAAGATTGGAAGTTTGTAATAGATGGTAATAAAGATAAATTATTCATATATAAAAGAACAGTATGACTAGTAGTAAAAGAAAAAAAGAAAGACGTCATCAAAGATATCTTAGAAACGTTAGAAAAGAAGTAGAGTATAAAAAAGAAGCTTGGGAATCTGGAAAATTAATTGAAGAAAATCATAACCAAGGACCATATTCTGCTGGTTATAGTATTGAACTTGGAGATAGATTGTATAATATTATTCAGTCTTACAAGGAACAAGCTTATCAAAATCCAGAGTGTCCAGGTGGAGATAATGATTTTATGTTGAAGAAATTTAGAATGTATAGAATGAAAATTCGAGATTTCATTTTACATTACAATCCTGACATCCCAAAGACTAATGCATATGAATATTTGAAATCAGCAATAGAAGCTTATTGGGATCGACCAGAAAAACTACTTTTACTATTATGATAACATTAGAAAAATTAATTTTTACAAAAGAATTGATTATCTCAGTATCAATTGAAAAATCAATTGTTTTAGAAGAAAGATATCGATTTTATCCAGAATATACAAAAAAGTTCCTTGGGTTTATCAAATGTCGTCAAAAGAATTATATGAGAGATATGATTTACTCACAAGAATCTAGAAAATATGAAAATATTGAACCGGGACAATCTATAAGACTTCCAAATTCAGTATTTTATTGTGGTGTTAAGGATGGAATAATAGGAGAAGATATGTATTCTGATGGATCTTATAAAGTATATAGACTTCCATATATTATAATTTACTATAAAATCGATATGTATGGGAATAATATAAGAAGAAAAGAATATACATTTAAAACAGAAAAAGAATTAAATGAGTTTCTTAATCTATTATATGAAAAGGGTCTACTTACTGATAAGGATTTATTTTATGATAGAACTTCAAGTAAATTAATAAAAAATGTTAAATTATGATGAAAATAGGAAGATTATTTAACGACTTACCCTCAATTAAAGATTATAGAGTTACAAAGATAGAAATAAATCCAAAATCATTAAAACTTGAAGATCATAAGTTCTACTTTGTTTATGAAGAAAAGTACACAACAGAGAAAAAAGTTTTTGGATTCTTTAAGAAAACAGAAACACATTCTAAGATGCATAATAATGTAGTGGTTACTGGAGGAAGTTCGGACACCGAAATAGTAAAGAATTTTAATTATCTTAAATGTATTCCAGGAAAAACAATTCTTGATCTTTACAGTTATACTAATATTTCAGGAGAATGTTTGATTTCAGAGTCTCAAAATCAGGATGGTTCATATGATTTAGTAAGACTTCCATATGTCAAATTAACTTTTACATATATCGGAGATAAGTCTCAATATTATCATATAACAAATATAGTTTCATTTAGTAACAGTGATGATATAACAAAGCTTTTGAAAGATTTAGTAGATGATAATTTAATATCTGATGAATTATTTCAAGATAAAGAGACTACAGGGTTAATTACAGATGTTTATAAATATATTAAAAATTATATAAGAAATGGTAAATGATGATATTCTTATAAAATTCGCCAGAAAAAGAGGTTTTTCTAAGACTTGGCCAGATCAAGTTAATAAAATGAAGTCCAGAATGACAGAAATGAAGCTTGGATTTCCAGGAATAGGAAATGATCATCTTAGTCTTATGGAATATCAAAATCTAAAATCTGGTGAGATATTTATATATGATCCTTATGTAGAATCAGGTGCAATTGGAGATGAAGCTCCTTTGATGTTAAAGATTTTAGATAATGGATTGTGTTATATAGAAGGTATTGGAGTTGGTTTAGATAGTCAAAGAGATCCAGAACGTATAAAGTTTAGATGGAGAGATACAATTCAGCTTCCACCACTTCCACCGGAATTTTTAGTATTTAGAGTAGATCCAAGACCAACTTTAAATGGAGGTCCAGGGTATTACTATTTTTACAAATCTTATCGAGATTTTAGATACTAATGGAAAATAAAAGAATTACTAAGATTTTCGAAAATATATGTAAAGAGCTAGGGAAAGGGTCATTTCAATATTATTCTACAGTTGTTAAGACTCATTATCTACAACTAACTGGAGTAAGAATTCCAACAGTATTCTTAATTCATTCTGATGAGATAGGACCTGATGCTTCTAAAGTACCTATGTATATAATTAGAACTGAACCAGAAGGTGAACTTCCAACTGAAGAACTTATCACTATATCCTATGAAGATATTGAGAATTATATATATCGTTACTTAGCAGCATTATGATAAATCTGAAGAATATAGTTAAAGAAATATCAGATGTTTTTGGAGATCCTTTGTACGTTGCTAATGATTATCCTGATCAAATAACTTTAGTATATTCATCTATGGTTTTATTTGAACTGAAAAGAGAATCTTCAGATATTATCGAATATACTATAATTTATTTAGGTACTGGTGAATATAAAATGAAGAAAATAAAAACAACAACTGAAAAGGTGATCCTAGATTCGATTCTTAATTCAGTTGCTGAAGGACTATAAAAATAATAAGAGAGGTCTTGACTAATTAAAAGTCAAGTTAAATCCTCTCTTATTTTCTTTTTTATCCCATTACAATAGATGTATGAGCTACTTCTTTTTCTTTATACTTTACTGTATTTTCTACAAATGTTTCCAACTCTTTCCGATAAGCATTTTCTGCTTTTAGTATCATTCTTCCTCGTTGAATTCCTTCTGAATAAACTAAACGTTTAGCTTTAGATTCAGCGATACGTCTTCCTTTTGTCTCATCGAATTTATCATCTTTGTGACAACGGGCAACTGTTATAACTTCGAAAGGTTCTAAGAATCTCTCTTCCCCTTCCCATGTAAATCGGAAATTGTTTTGACCAGACTTTCTATCGTCTAATTTTGCAGTCATAACACAAGTTACTGTTCTTCTTTTTTTCGCTCACATAAAACTTTGTAGATAAAAATCTTACTTTCATAATTGTTTAATTTTTTTTTATTAATACATTTATAAGGAACTCGGGGTTAGTACTTTAAAGTAAACTCTCCATGTCATTTTCCATTTTACAAATTTCCATACTCTAAGTTTCACTCCAAATTTCTTAGCTCTTCTGATATAATGTTGTATTATTTTCTTTCATCATAGACCCTACATCCATAACGTTCTTTTGCTAAGTTTTTATTACTTATTATTCCTCGTTTATCCCCGAAAGTCATGATTAATCCTCTATTACAAATCTTAATTGCATTATCAAAACATTTCATTGGAGTATTAAATGGATCTAGATCTACAACGTCAAATTCATATTCTTTCTCATATAATACCTTAACAAGATCTTCAGCAGGAAAATGTAATTTAGCTGGATAATCTTTATTTATATCATTTGTTAATACTACTCTTCTTTTTTCATACTTTGTCCAAAATGGCTTACTCCCCGAATAAGCGTCTAAGATAGTCATTACTCTATCTTCTTTTTCAAGATATTTTAAGAATTTATCGTTAAGATTATATTTTTCTTCTATATGACCCTTATTATAAGTTCCATTTTCTGTTCTAAACTTAACACATCTATTTCTAACGGATGTTTCAGTTCTAGATATAGATTTAGCGATTAATCCATAAGGTATTCCTAGGTCATTAAGTTTCATAATATATGATAACTCAGAGTGGGTGTATTTATCATTTCTTTTCCTCTTCTCAAATAATACTGGAAGTTCTTTGATAGATTTCCCACTAATTTTACCTTCTTTTAGATTTTTTAATACTTCATTTTCGAAAATTTGTTCTAATCTTTCCATTCTTTTAGGTTTTTATTTCAAGTATAAGATTCTCAGGCCAAAAAAAAATAAGCCCGATCTTCGCAGACCAGACTTATTGACTAAAGCAATTTTCATTAACAATAATTTCCATATATAAGGTTTTTAAGGGAAATGTACATAAGAAAGATATAAAACTCTAATAGCCTTAACTATGATCAAAGAAAATTAAAATGAGAATAAAAAATTTAAGATTAAAAAATTTTTTCGCATGTAAAGAAGAAATATCAATAGGATTTTCTCCGACTGGACTTACAGAGTTAATAAGCAGTGATGTTGATTACAAAGTAGATATATCCTTAGATGAATTTCTCAAAGGAATTGGTAAATTTTTACTGAAAAAAGTTAGTAAAGTAGATTTTAGACCATATGATCCTATAGAACCTATTGAGATGTCTATAACTCTTTGTTCTGAAGATTATGATATAGGATATAGTGTTATCTTTACGTTAGATGAGTTTATATCTGAATCCCTTGTTGTAGATCAAAAATTAGCTGTATATGTAGATCAATATGAAATAAGTATAGGAGCAGGATTTAAAGGAACTGGGGAGGATGAAGAAATTTTATTAAATTTATATGAAGTTTATAAATCAACAAAATTTATTACTTCTTTTATTTCTAATTTATCCTATGACTATCCTAATATATCTTATGGAATAGGTAAGTTTTTTGAAAAAGATTTAATAATAGCTGATTCAGGTGAAGGACTTAAATGGGGTATTGATCCATTTATTGAAAGACTCATGAAATATCCTGAATCAGTTCAAGAGAAAGTAAGAAATATTATTCCTGATTTAGGTTTTGGAATAAATAAAATAACTGAAGACTGGAGGATAATAACAGATCATGATCCAACTGGATTATTAAGTATAATTGATCATGGATCAGGATTTAGAATTCTTATGTATATGCTTCCTATAATATTTAGTATTATAGAGGATCCTGAAGAAAGGTGTTTATTTATAACATCAATGTCGGGTCTTCATCCAACTCTTAAAAGGGGTTTGATAGAAAATATTAGATGTGAACTAGGAAATAAAAACTCACAAATATTATATAGATTATGAAATTATTAGAAAAAGGAAACAGAATTACATTGTTTGAAGGTGGTATTGTAGTAGATGAAAATTTATTAAAATATAAAAATCTAGTAAAAGATACAACCGAAAAAGTAACTTTAAGTTCAAAGGAAGACCTTAAGGAATCTGAAGTAAATATAAATTTTAATAGAATAGTAAATACAGATCCTGATTCAATAACTCCAGGACAATTTCTTTTCTTAGAAGGTGAGAAAGAAATAGAAGCTACAGATAAAATTCTAAAAGGTTTATCTAGAGTTAAGGAATTTCTTGGAGACTCAAATGCTAGGAAATTTAATATATCAATTTCAGAAAAGCTATTAAAAATTCTGAAGGAAAATAATTCTTTAATCTCAGGTAGAATTCGGAATCAAATTTTCGTAAATAATAATGATGATTCTGTTAAATATGTTAATACTAATATGAATTCTTCGGGGAATAAGAAAGAGAAGAAAGGTTTCTTAGAAAAATTATTTGGAAAGAGAAAAAAGACAATTACTGAGGATAAGATAGAGGAACCGAAAAAGCTGTATGAAATAAATGTAATAGAATTGTTTGATCAAGTTAAGATATTAGCTGGAAAAGAAAAAGAGTTTAAAGAACGTACTGAAGCTTATATGAGCTTAATTCATAAAGCTACTGTATTAAATCAACAAGCTCAACTCGAAAAATTAATTTCAGAATTAGTTATACATATTTATGAATCAGTTCTAGCAGTTTCTGGAATTAATCATTATATTACAATGTCGGATCTAGTAACTCTTCAGAAAAAATGTGAAAAACAACTTGATATTGATTATATTAAGAATTTCACAAGAGTAATTCCAGATTCAGTTGCTGAAAAGAAAGTACTGGCAGATAATTTACAAGTATTTGATAACTACGTAATTCTGTACTATGATCCTACCGGAAAATCATTCAGTTTAACAGAATATGAAAAAGCTGAAGAGGAGAGAATTAAAAAGGATCCAATTCTATTTGGTGTTATTAAAGATTCGGATAAATTATATTATATTGATTCCTGGATAGATGATCTTTGTGATTTAACATGGGATCAAGTAGTAGAGAAATTAAGTGAAGATAAAACACTATGATTGAAGATAAAGAATCTTTGCAGAAAAGTTATAATATGTTTTTTGATGAACTTCCAGAGGATGTTAAAGAAGTTCTTGGAGAAATGGGTTTATCTGAAAAGACAGCTATGCCAGAACTTTTGAAGTGGCATAAGAGATACTTACGTCTTAGTGCTCTTTACAGTTCTATGAAAGAATCTAAACTGCCCTTAATGAATGGAACTTATATGCTTGTGTCGAAACGATTAGCATTTGTAAGATCCATTTGGGGTATTTATTATGATATCTTGGATGGCATCTCTCATAATGATCCTACTTTGTCAAAAGAGTTATTAAGATTAAAACAAGAAAAGAGAAAAAATGAGTTGTAGATTACTTGAAAAATACTTTGCAGAAAAACATGGAAGTAGTATTGACAAGAGTTTTAGAGGAATACCTATTGGAATGAGTCTATATGATTCATTGAATTTCGTGTATGGATCCCTTAGAATATCTACTTATGACAGTTCTTGTTTAATTATAATTAATGATAGTCGAGTTGATGAAGAAGAGAGATCTTTTACTTGGAGTAGGGTTTCACATAAATCTGTTGGTGAACTTATAACTAGTGGAATTTATGAAGGTGATATTTTAATCCATGAAGATTATCCAAAGTATCTTTTCGAACTTCAATATATTAATGGAGGATGGAAACCTTGTGTAATTTATGGAAGTGAAGGAACTCCAGAGTTAGGTGGTTTTCCTGGAGATCTTAGAGAATATGAGGTTCATTCATGGAAATATGAACATCACCTTTGGTATGCAGATTCCTCAATGGGAGTTAAGAAGCCTAGAGAAGATCTTATTTTCTTAGGGTCTATTGAAAAAGATACTGATAATCTTTTTTTAACTCCAGGAGATGATGGAATATTTAGAGACTCTTTAAATATATTTTTTGAATCTGATATGGGTGATTATGGAAAGATAATTATTACAGAAACCATTTTTGCAGAAAACTTTCATACCTGTACTTATCCAGAGAAAACTATTAAAGATGCGATAGAATGGAACTCAGTAGTTGGAGATTTGCTTAGAAAAAGAAAATTAATAAGTTTTTAAAAAGCCTATGGAATATTTATTTATGACTGTTGTAATACTGATATTAATAACAGTATTTATATTTATTAAAGTTAAAAGACGATTGAAAAAAGATAAGCCGAATATATTTTTCGTCTTACCTTCGATTATGGCTATATTTATTGTATTTTTTACATTTACTTTAAATAAGCCAGTAGATACAAAACTAGTTGAATACTCAGCTAGGTATATAAAACATTACAGTAATTGGATAGAAAAAGTAGATGGAAAAGATGTTACTCATGAAGATGTTTATTACCTAGTTTATAATGATTTTGATACTGGTGAAGAAGTAGAGATTGAAATTTCGAAAAATACTTTTATGTATTTTCAAGGATTATGGAAAAACAAGGAAGATATCATACATCCACAGAATAAGAGTCGGCATATGTGTAGATCTAAGTGGAATAGTAATCCTGAAACTGCATTAATATTCTCAAAACCAGTTAATTACTATAACTACATGAATAATATCTTACCGATCTATAAGTTATATGATGTAGATATATCAGAAGCTTTGAAGAAAAGATTATTTATGAGATATAGTATTGGTAGAGTTGTAAATTCAGATAATATTTTAGAACCTAGACAAAATTTCGTATATGGTATCAATATTCCTGATTCTCTAGAAAGAAAAATTGGTTATATATGTTCCCTTGATCCTATGTTCAGACCTATTCTTTTAGTTTGGCAAAATAGCTATAAGAATAAAACAGAACTTCAAAGATCATTCTGGTCTGGAGGAAAAGAAAATGAAGCAATATTTTGTATAGGTATTGATGAAAATGATACTATAACTTGGTCTGGATCTTTTAGTTGGGATAGAGATAAGAAGTTTGAAAAATATATTTTGGAAAAATCTCTTAAGCCTGGAACAAAGTTAAACATAGAAAATTATTCAGATTGTTTACTTAGTGGATATCAAAAAGATTATTGGAATCATATTAAATTGGATTCTTATAATTTCATTCAAATACCTTTTATAAATTTAATTACTATAATTATATCTGGATTTATAGTAATTCTTAATCTAGCAACTATAGTAAGAGTGTATAGAAAAGCCGAACAATAATAATTATTTACTACCTTGGAGAAAATAAATCTTCCAGGGTAGTTTACTTTCCTTATATGTGATTAAAACAATAAACGATTATGAAGAAAAATGATTATGAAAAAGCAGTTGAATTATTAAAAGAAATAGTTCAAGATTGTAAATTCAAGGAAAAAATCTATCTAGTTGGTGGATGTGTCAGAGATTTAGTTCTAGGAAAAACTCCAAAGGATATAGACCTGTGTATTGATTATCCAGAGGGAACAGATCTCTTTATAGATTTTCTAAAAACAAAGCCTGAATGTTCTGGTTTTGTTACTTATAATAGATTTAAAACGGGAAAATTTTCATTAGACATAGGAACCAATGAAAAGATAGATATAGAATGTGTTGTGCCTAGAATTGAAACTTATAATCAGGGACCAAGAAGACCAGATACAGTACAGCAAACTAATATCACTGAAGATGCTTTTAGACGTGATTTTTGTTGTAACGCATTGTATAAAAATTTATTAACTGGAGAAGTATTAGATCCAACGGGGAAAGGCTTAGATGATTGTAAGAATAGAGTCTTAAGAACACCTCTTGATCCTGAACAGACTTTTAAAGATGATCCTCTTAGAATGTTAAGAGCAATCAGATTTGCCTGTACTAAAATGTTTACTATTTCTGAGGAAACATACTCTAAGATTGATAATATTCCAGAATATTCAGCTCTTAGTATGGAAAGGATTAGAGATGAATTTACTAAGATTCTAATGTCAAAGAATGCAGTACGGGGAATTATAGAATTAATTGGAAAATGTCTTATGTGGAGAATTTCTAAGATTTTTCAATTAAATATCGGTTTCGTACAGAATAATAAGTATCATGATAAAACTTGGGGCGAACATTCTCTTGCTGTATTGGGTCATGTAATTCAAGGCGGAGCAAATCTTGAACTTAGGTTAGCAGCCCTCTTTCATGATGTTTCTAAACCAATATGTTATCAAGTAAAAGAAGATGGATCATTTTCATTTCATGGACATGATAAAGAGTCAGCAAAAGAAACAAGAGAAATCCTAACTAATCTTAAATACCCAGGAGAAGTAATTGATAAAGTCGTTTTCTTAGTTGAAAATCATATGTGTATTAAACAGCTATATGACTATTCTCGGGGATTATATACAGGAAAACCAAAGAAAACTCGTCAACTTATCAGACTTCTTGGAGATAACTTGACGGATGAAATGAAGTTAATTGAAGCTGATAATATGAACCATAAACCTTGTTGGAATATGCCAGGTCAAACTGAATCATTTCTCTCCGAAGTTGAAAGAATAAAAAATCTTCAACCTACTGCAAATTTCACAGTTCCAGTTACAGGAGAGTGTATAATGACAGAATTTAGATTAGCTCCTGGAAAAATAGTTGGAGAGATAAAACAAATTCTTCAAGATTATTTCGATGAAGATCCGGGACTATCAACACCGGCTGATTTATTAGAAAAATATAAAGAGGAGTTTAGCGGCGGAAGTTTATGGTTTGTTAAAGAAGGAGATAAGTATTTATGTTTTTCTAAGGAACCAAAGAAAAATGAATATGGATACTGGAACACCCCAGAGTATGAAAAACTTGAGATAGATCCCTCTGAGGTAGTTATAACAGATATATCCGCCGCTTCTGATCACTTTATATATGTTCCGGCCGTATTTTGTCCCAGAGTATGGAGAAAGAAAGCCAGACAATTAAAGGCTCGAGAAATTATGAAGGAGGTAATAAATAAAGTATTCGAACTACCTCAAGAATTCAGAGAGGATTTTAAAAATTTAGAATTGAGATTAGATAATGCCCCAGATGTATATGCTAGGGTGAAGTGGAACGATAATACTATAGAAGAATGGATGTAAAAGTTTATCAATGTGTTATACAAAATGTATTCACAGTATATTATACAGTACTTACAGAATCAAATTCTACAGAAAAAATTACAATACCTTATGTAGATTATGGTAGATTCGAAGTGTTTGCAGAACCTGGATTTAGTTTTGAAATTGTACAGGACGAAGTAAAATTAAAACCATACTTAGAAAAATTCGAAAAAGAAAGACCAATACAATTAATGGATTTCTCTAAAGTAGGATTAGTTTTAGCATCCTCAATTGACCGTCCAAAAATTTCAAATCTTAATTCTATGTCAAAAAGACTTTATAAAGATCCAATGATACAACTTTCATTTATAATGGAAGTAGAATCGTTGAATAAACAACCAGGAACCCGATTAATCAGGGAGTACGAATTAAACTCATTTACTAGAAAGGATATTCTGACTTCTGTGGTTCCTATCCCTGAAAAGAAATTTAAAACTGTAACAGGATTTCTAAAAACTATAATCTTTCGAAATTATCTTATAGATACTGGAAAAATTACTGGAGAACCAAAAATAAATTTAAAATGGGGAAAGTAAGTATATTATTAAGTTATATAAATTTTAAAGGAGCAAAATACACTTACTTAGAAATTTCTTCTTCAGATAAAGAAGATTTACTATATACTTTTCCATTTTTACACTCAAGATATATTTTGTCTAAAGAAAAATATAAAAATCTTTTTGATAAGACTTATATGTTAAAACTTTTTAGAGAAATTCAATTAGAAAAGGATGTACGTCTAGTTTCTTCATCTAAGGTATTTTTATATCTTGTTACAGAAGGGTATATCTGTAAAAAACTTTCTTTTAGAAAATTAATAAATATAATAAATCGAAAGAAAGAATTAATCTATACGGATTCAAGATTAGATATTGTAAATAGAAATAATAACATTTGTAGGGGAGAATATTTACTTGAAACTTCTTTATTTGAATTATTAAGAAATTTAAAAATAGATAGAGAATTTTGTTGTAAATCACCTGAATTTGTTGAAAATCTTCTTTATCGAAATTATCTAATTGACAAAGGAATTATTAATGAACCAAGAATAATTTAATATGAAACCAGAAGAATTAGTAAAGAAAACAAAATTAGATCGAATTACTGGAACTAGATCTGTAACACGTACAGATGGATATATGTTTGTAGAACTTTCAGAAGGAGACAAGAAAGATCTGGAAACTATTGATAATCTAACAGGGAAAACACTTTATATAGTAGAACATGGTGCATCTCAGGTTATGGATCTCTTCGAAGAAGGAAATTCTCAAGTAGTCATAGATGATTCTACTGGAAAAACAGGTTTAGCTGTAAATGTTATTGATATTTCTGGAGATTTTATGTTATATCAAGTAAAAGATACAAATAAACCAGATACTTTTAGATGGTGGAATACTAAGGTTTATATAGATGCCAAACGAGTCGATCTTCCATTTCTTAAAACACCGACCTTAGGAAAAGAATCAAGGATTTATATAGTTGTAACTGAAGATTATGAGATTTATAAGTTTCCGAAGTTAATGTATCCAAATCCTATAAAAGATTTCTTTAAGTGGTTGAAGAAGAAAAAGAAAATTTCGATAAAAGTAAAATCAATATATGATCGAAATGAATCCTTCGAGAATTGTTTGGGGTGGGTCCCAAAAAGAAATATTAAAGGAGAAGGAGAAATTCTTGAGTACATAAAAGAACTTGAAGGTGATACTAGTTGGAGAAGTTGGTGTAGTGATTGGGCTAACAAATTTAAAAACATAAAAGATATAACTATTACTCAAGAAGATATTAATGATTATATCTCTGAAGCAAAAAATAGATATAAAATTTACCGATGATTTCCTTAATAATGTGATGATAAACATAATAAAAATTAAACAAATAGAAAAATGAAAGATTCATCAAAATTTGAATTATCCCAAGAGTTAAAAAAGTTTTTCGAGAGAGCTCATGAAGAAGTAGTTTCGTTTATGGGAAAAGAAATATCACTAGATCATATAGTTTCTCAGATAGTTATAACTTATCTAGATAATGAAGGTGATATTCCAGAACTAAGAGATTACCTAAAAGATCTGTTTATCGGAAAACCTAGTACAGAAGAAGATCTTAGAGAGTTTGTAATGGATGTAATGGCCGAAATTAGAGAAGACAATAAATTCACAGCGCCTTCTGAATTGTATACTGGCGCTGATTCGATTGTCTTGTCTCCGGCCGTTAATTATATCTTGGATAAACTGACAGATATAAATTTAAAATCTGAGATGACTGATGATATTGATACACTAGCTTTCCTTATGTGTTCACTCCCAGAAGCAGAGTTCAGTAAGATTGCTAAGTATCTTGTAAATGAATTAGACGCCGATGCAAGAGACCTCACGAGTTTATTTTGGAAGATAAATGACTTCGATACGAAACTTGGAATAAAAGACCAAGAAGTTGATTGTGAGGAAAATAACGGCGGCGAACTTAAAGAAAAAACTCTCGATTATAACCAAGGCGACGAAGACTCTGAAAAACGTCGCGAAGAGGAAGATCGAGAATTTGAAATGGCTGGACAAGGAAGTAATGAGCCCGAAAATCTAGATCCAAATTCTAGAACCCCTTTCCTTGATAAATTTTCTACAGATATGACTTTAGCTGCAAAAAATGGAGAATATGATCCAATTGTAGGTAGAGATAAAGAAATTTCACAGATTATTGAAATCCTATCATGTAGGAAGAAGAACAATGGAATTTTATTAGCTGAAGCTGGTTGTGGAAAGACCGCAATTATTGAAGGATTGTGTCAGAAAATAGTAAATAAAGAAGTTCCTAGAGAATTGATAGATAAAAGGATCTTCTCATTAGATTTAAACGCTTTAGTGGCTGGTTGCCAATTTAGAGGTTGTGATTATAAAATGGCCGTTTAAAGAAGTGATTCTTTAGATTATAAGCTAGTAAATTCGGCGAATAACCTTAACTATCTTACGCTTTAGTTAAGTAATTTAATGCCGAACTAAAGATAATATTCTTTAGTGTAACGTATAAAGACTGGCCAAGTTTAAATATTTAAACTTGAAATCATATACTGATCTATATGAAAATATTTTCATATAGTTAACGTAATGCAATATGAAGAGCGTTTAGATGCTATAATCAAAGAAGTAGAAAATAATCCTGAAATAATTATTTATATAGATGAAATACACAATCTAGTAGGTAATGGTTCGAATGATGGTAAAGGAGATGGAGCTAATATTCTTAAAGGTCCATTAGCTAGAGGGAAATTCAGATGTCTCGGGTCAACAACAACTACAGAATTTAAAAAATATATAGAAAAAGACAGTGCTCTTAAAAGAAGATTTCAAACGGTAATGGTGTCTGAGCCAACCAAAGAAGAAACCTTGGAAATATTAAAGACACTTAGGGAAAGATATGAAGATTATCATAGAGTAAGATATACAGATGATATTTTAAAACTTTGTGTAGAACTTAGTGGAAGATATATCTATGATAGACATTTCCCAGATAAAGCCATAGACTGTATTGATATTGCAGCTAGTGCAGCAAAACTTAGAAAAAATATTGATACTAGTTCTGTAGATAACCTAGAAAAAGCGATTGATGATATTGTTAAGGAAAAAATTAGGTTAGTGGAAGAACAAGATTTCGATGAGGCTCAGAAGAGAAGAGATACTGAATTGGTTTTGAAAAAAGAACTTGAGGAAGAAAAATTAAAATTAATTGGAGAACTTAATGATCCTTCTGGTTGGCCTGAAGTAACTGAAGAAGATGTTATGTCAGTAGTATCTAAGATTTCTAATGTTCCTATAAACAAGATGAAGGATAGTGAAGCAATCAAGATTAGAAACATGAAGAAAGTCTTGGAAAAAGAAATTATAGGACAACAAGATGCAGTTGATACTGTAGTTACTGCACTTCAAAAATCAATTCTTGATATACAGGATCCCAATAAACCTATCTGTACGGCATTTTTATTAGGTCCGACTGGTGTAGGTAAAAGCCTGATTTCTAAGAAGATAGCTGAACTTTTCTTTGAAAGCGCTGAGAAAAACTTATTACTTATTAATATGGGAGAATATACAGAGAGTTATTCTGTATCCCGATTACTTGGAAGCGCTCCAGGATATTTAGGGTCTGATTCAGATACAGCAGTTTTTGAAAAAGTAAGAACTAATCCAAATATGGTTATTGTATTTGATGAAATTGAAAAAGCTCATAAAGACATTTATGACTTACTCCTAGGAATTCTTGACACAGGAAAAGCTAACCTAAGTAACGGTCTCGAAGTGAGTTTTAAGAACTGCGTAATTTTGATGACTAGTAACGTAGCTTCGAAACAACTATCTGAAAAAGGAAATGGACTCGGATTTAATAAACAAAGTCAAGATGAGAAAAATAAAGATAATAAGTCTATAGTAATGAAGGCCATGGAAAAATTCTTTAGACCAGAATTTATTGGACGACTTAGTAATATTGTTATCTTTAATGAACTTGGAAAACCAGAAATGATGAAAATATTTGATCTTGAAATTGCAAAACTTAGCGATCGTTTATCAAAAAAAGGATATAAAATCAATATATCTGAAAAATTAAAAGAATTTATAATTGATCAAGTAGATACTAAATACGGAGCTAGAGATTTATCAAAGAATATTTCAAAGTATATAGAAGATAAATTAGCTCTTGCAATGGTAAATGGAAAAGTTTCTGGGAATATCATTAATTTAGATTTAAGTGATAATTCTGAGGTAATTGTATCTGATTCTATAATAATGGAGTTAGATATTAAGAAAGAAAAAGTAAATAAATAAAAATAATATAAGACTTAGGTGAAATATCCTAAGTCTTTATTTTACTTTCCTGAGAATCCAAAAACCTTATAACTGAAAGAACATTAGAAAAATTTATAAAATAATAGATTGATCTAGTGTTCTTTTATCATTAGTTATTCATTTTAGATTAGGGAAAAGTAGGAAATAATAAAGATCCGGAAACTTTATTATCTCCGAAATTCCTTTCTGATGTCTAAAATGAATAATAAAAATATAATAAAAAAAATGAATAACTTACCTAAATCTCAAAGCGAAGAAAAGTCTGTCGCTAAATCGGGAATGAACAATAGTAATTCTTTAGATTTAAAAGACTTTAATACTGTTGAGGATTTTCAACAGTTTATAGATAACAATAAAATTACTAGGCCATTAGATTTTAAAAAGGGATATCCAAGTATTTATAATCGCCTAGTTAGAAAGAATTTTGCCGATAAAGTAAATTATCCGAATAGAAGAACTAGCTTATTATACAGAGATATAAACTCTCTAGAAAAGATTAATAAATTCATTAAAGATAATCAAATTATATCATCCTCTGATTTAAAAATTAACTATCCAATTATATATAGTAGAGCAAATAACTTAAGAATTATTTCTAAATTAATATTTCCAAAAAGAACAAATCCAGAAGAATTTGTTGATTACTATCAAAAATTTATTAATGATAATGAAATACAAAACCCAACTGATTTTAAGAAAAGATTTGGTGGAATTTATCGAAAATTATTAAAAAATAAATTTGCTAGGTCTGTAGTATATCCTAATAGATTACATACTAATATAGATAACTGGGATTCTATATATAATTTAGAGTCAGCTCAAAAATTTATAGATGATAATAATATTCAAAATCCAAAAGATTTTAGTAATCGATTTTTAAGTGGGTATGCTAAATTATCTAAACTAGGATTAAGAAGTAAGGTAATATATCCAGATAGAATACTTTATAGTTTGGTAGGTGAATTTAATACAGTAGAAGATATTCAAGAATTTATTGATACACATCCAGAAATATATTCTGCCAAGTCTTTTGAAAGAACTTATCCGAAAATTTATGGAAGAGCAAAGACTTTAGGAATTAGAACGCAATTAAGATATAAAGCAAGTGTTGCTAATTGGGGTGACAAGTATAAAACTTCTGAAGAAATGCAAGAGTTTATAGATAATAACAATATTCAAAGTCCTACTGAATTTTTAATTAATTTTCCACAGGAGTATCACAAAGCTAGTAATGAAGGGTATTTAACGAAATTAGTTTATCCAAAACGAAAAGAATCTACCATAGAAACTATTATTAGAAAAATTTTAGAATCTTTGGGAATAGAATTTATTCCAAGATGTCATACATTAGATTGGTTAGTTTATAAGAAAAAGTTAGAGTTAGATTTTTATATTCCAGAATTAAACTTAGCAATAGAAGGTCATGGAGTACAACACTTTATTCCCGTAGATCATATGGGAGGAGAAAAAGGATTTGAAGATCATAGACAACGAGACTTAACGAAGTATAATTTATGTAAAGAACATGGAATTAATATAATTTATTTTGTAATTCCTAAAACATTAAAAAGAGAAGGTAGGAATTTAACAAAGTATTTTTCAACTATCGAAGAAATGTTAGATAGTTATTTTGCACCAATAATTTCAACCGAAGAAGACTTAATAACAGAAATAAAAAGATATATCGATAAAAATAATACAGAATCCGCTTAAAAATCTTATATATGAAAAATAAATAAGAAAACTATGAAAAAGATATTAGGATTTATCGCAATTATTCTCGGTTTAATAGGATGTTTAGTAGCCTGGATGAAAGAGAATAAAAGAAATTGCTACAAAGAGGCAGGTTTAATTGATAATGAAGAAGTTATTGATGACTTCCCTCCTGTAGATAAATAGAAAAATAATAAAGAACTTAGAGTAAAATCTAGGTTCTTTTTTGTTTGTATTAGAGAAGAAAAAAATAAAACTACAGGATTTCTCTTGTAGTTTAGAATTATTTATATTTTTTAAATTACGTGGCGGTGATCGTTACAGTAAATCGCATAGTTTACAAATCTATAATTTAGTAGTAACTAATAACATAAGCCGCCACGTATTTAAATTTAAAGTTCGGAGATCAATGCAGTATTAATCTTGCATTCCATATAATAATTAGTAGTAACTAACATTGTAAGCCGAACTCGTTCTTTATTTAAAAATATAAAATCATCTTTTTCTTTAAAATTCTTTTTCATACATTAATAAGGATTTCGGGGTTTCTGAGATTCCCTTTTTTTTACATAGAAAATAAAAGTAGTAAGCTTTGATGTCTTACTACTTTATCTTTTTTATTGTCTTTTAGATTCGTTCTCTATATGATTAAATGTATATTTATATCTTCTTTTGAACGTATCCCAAGGAGTATGATCACGATAGGCATAACCTCCCCAATTATTCTGAAAATCTAGGTCTGCGCTATGTATTGCTTCCCATACTTTTCTTGGATTAAATCTAAAATTATAAATAAACACTAAAAACACGATTGGTACTACAATTACCATCTCAAGAAGAATTCCTATAATAACTAGAATTCCCCAAATTAACTTGTGTAATCTTAGTAGTTTAATCATCGTCGTCCTTTCTTTTTGATTTTCTTTTAATAGACTTACCGCTAAGAATTTCTAACATATCTTCATAGTTAGGAATTCTATAATTAATAAGAGCTATCGTTTTTCTTCCTTCTTTCAATAATTTTTCGAGAAGGGCGAGTTCTTCTGATTTGTGTTTATTTTTCTTATCTTCTGATGTAGGATGTTCTTTTCCATAACACTTAACTAACTCTGCATCATAAGATTTTTTCCGTTCTTCCATGACTTTTTCCATTTCACTAGAAGATTTCAAGCAATTTTCATATTCTTCTTGAACTTCTTGCAGTAATTTGGCTCTCTTCATTGAAAGTTCCTCATATAATTTCTTTTGTGAGGGTAATTTTTCATTGAGCTCACATAATATCTCTTTCTGAGATTTTAATACTGTTCCCCTAGATTCTTCACTAGAAAATGTTGCTTGATGTGACTCAATTCTTGATATACTATTTTCCAAAGATTTAATTTCTTTTTCTTTGGAATTGATAGATTTTTTCAGGTAATCACAGATTAGAGTTAGATGTCTACAGTCGATATAACCTTTTTTATTCTTTACGATTACTTTGAGTGTAGTTCTATTTATAGCGATATATCCATTCTCTAATCCAAAATCAAATATGTTGGAGTGCTTTTTCTTACTTTCCATTAGCGTTATTTCATGTTCTCCGCTATTTACAAACCCCATATAAACACCATCTCCTAATGATGTATAATTCTTAGATTCCCACTTTCCAATTACATTCAGTGAGTCTCATCTATTACCAATTTTCCACCAGAGAATTTAAACTCCTCTGTCTCTTCGTCATCAATATCGATAATATCTACAATATTATCCTTGATTTTTTCTTTCTTAGTTATTAATTTGTTAACTTCTAATGTTTCTTTTTCTTCTGATTTTTCTTTCTTCATAATTTTTTATTTTTTATTTTTAATTTGTTATAGTTTCAAACGGTTGGTACAATCGGTCCATCTTTTAGTAGAGTCCATCCATATCCATCTATTACTGTTATTGTTTTTGGAATATTTTCTTGAACGATACCTTTTAAGAATGTGAAGTTATAGACCTTTCCTAAATACTCTATCATTCCAACATGTCCACCGAATTTTCCTTGATATACACCATCAGGAACTTCAGGAAATGAATTTGTTGATCTAGTTTGCCCAGTTACATCATATTCTTTTCTGATTTTATGAGCGGCCGGAAGTTCTAGATAATGAGTCGGCCGGAAACATTCTTGACATCCTTCACATAAACAAGTCATCCAACCTTTCTTTTTATAATTATAGTATCCAATAACATATCTGTCAAGTTCTCCATTAACGGCCGGAACAAAACAAACACATATCTTAGAATGGCCGCCTTTATATTCTTTTGGTAATCCATCTACAGCGATTTTCTTGAATAACTCGACCATCCATACTTCATAATCTTCCTTATTTCTTTCATCCGACACCCCAGCATCATAACCCTCAAAATAAGAAATATCAGATAGTATTTTTGCATCTTCATAAACTACCAGATCTCTAACTTTCGGATCATGACCTTCTTCTAATAAGTCATTTATACTATTCAGGTGTTTTCCTAAATATTTATCTCCTTCTTTACTTTTCATCCTTAAACTCTTTTATAGTTTCTTCAAGTATAATCTTTATAGTATCTTTTGTAGACCCATTTTGAAATTTCGCTAATATACTTTCCTTAAGCAGATCTATTACTTCATTTTCAGCCTCTTCTACTGCTCTAACTGCATTACTATAATCAATTATAGATTCATCTACTTCACAATAACACGGTTCATAGCTTAATGTAGATAAAATTTCAAACGCTCTATTACTTTTCATAACTTCTTATTTATTATATCATATATAAGGTTTTTAGTCTTTATTCCACAATTTAGCACTTAAAGATAGAGCAATACAATATAACCCAACACTTCCAAGAATTAATGTTTTATATGAACTCTCTGGAATACCTACTAAAAGATTAGCAAACTGATTTCCAGAAAGACCAGCAAAAGCCCAAGCACTAAGTATTAATCCATGAATCTCAGATACGTCTTTCATTCCATACCTATCAGCTAGAACAGAAGGCATTATTGAAAACATTGCCCCATACCCAGCATTACATAAAAGTACAGCTACTGGAATAAAACCTGGAGCCATAAAAGCTGTAATTCCCGAAAGAACAGAGAATGTTAAGATTATTCCAAAAAGTTTTCCACGATTTTTAAAATAATCAGACCACCAAGCAACTCCAAAACGACCTAGAGAATTAAAAATAGCTGAAAATACTAATCCCAAGACTATTCCAATTCCAGCTGTTTCGTAATAATATTTCTCATAGCTTATAATTGCTAGTCCAGAAGAAATATTTAAATAAAAAATTAGCCAAATAGTAGTAATTGCAGGTAGATTTAGAAGTTGTTTTTTCCTATCAAACCATTCCTTAAGTGATTTAAATTTGGGTCTTGATGTATTCTCTATTTTTCCTTCTTCTATTGGTTTTTTAAGAAGTATTGCAGCAAGTAACATAATCAAAGTATACCAAACCCCAAAAGAGAAGAAAGTACAGTATATTCCACATCTTTCTATACTCCAATTAAGAAGAGGTGTTGCTATTACTTTCGCTAATCCAAATCCCATAATAGCAAGTCCAGTAGCAAGACCTTTATTATTCTTGAACCACATCATCAGGGTTTTTACTGGGGTGATATATCCAATTCCAACTCCAGTACCCATAATTGCTCCGTAACTAAGGTAAAGAAGTGGAATAGAGTTTATATAACATGCTACTCCAGATAAGATCATTCCAGAACCAAAGAGGATAGAACTTATAGTTGCAGCTTTCTTTACATTCTTTTCTACTAAGGGACCGAAAAAAGCTGCAGAAATCCCTAAGAAAAATATGGCTAAGGAAAATGCCCAAGTACAATTACCAGTAATAGATTCTTTTATATAATCATACAATAAGGACCAACAATAAACAGTTCCTATACAGCCATGAATTAGTAGAGCAGGTATAGCTCCATGTAACCATTTTTTACTCATAATTCTTTGATAAAAAATACTAAGAGGTTTCCCTCCTAGTATTATTCTGTTTTTAATTACTTTTTCCTTCTATATTTATATAGTTTACACTCAGATGTACATTCCATAATACACTGACTTCCACAAAAAGTATCAAGATCTGATACACTATTAGTTGAGTAATCGAGATTATTCTCTTCTACCTTTAATGGTGTTAGATAGCCTCGTTTAATATACCTAACTCTAAAATTAGAACGTCTTTCATTCTCTAAACCTCCAATTACTCGAGTCACTACTAACATTGTAGTATTTTTATCACTTACTTTAGCGTTGTGTGATAATTTAACAAAACTATCCGTATTAATATCTCCATACATATTAATTGGTCCAATTACAAAACCAATTTCATTATCTCTAGTATCAAGAACTAAGCTTCCTGGTTTAAAATCAGAATATTCGTCTGATAAAATCCTATCTCTAGCTTGAATACATTGATTGATATAAGGAATAGCTTCATCAACATCATCTAAACCTAAACTAGTTTTTATATCTTTAAGTATTTCTTCCGTCATGACATTACTATTTTTTTACCACCAAACAATAATGTAACTAAAGAAACTACATCTTCAGTTTCTTTCATAATCTCCCATGATTCTTGAACTTTTCTAATCACATCTTTAAGTACTTCTTTTGTTGTTTTAACTCCAGAATAATAAGATGTAATTAGGAGAGGAATTTTTCGATCTAAGCTTGATACTTCTGAAATATCTGTTTGATTTTGGATAATTGCTGGGAGGATATATTCTTGAACAAAATCTACTGAATACTTGGGAAATTTTTTTGATAATCTCCAAGATATTAAGATAAATTCAATTATGTCGTCATAAGTTTTAATATATTCTTCAAGATACCAAAGAGTTTTTCCTGTATTTACGGCAACTGAATATATATTATCAGGCCATAAAGACTTTTCCTTATTAAGACTCTCCTTAACAGTTTTTATTGCTTCTTCTATATCAGTTACAGGATTTACTGATTCTTTCATTTCATCCTCTGATTTATCTTCCTCAATAAAATCCCATTCCAAAACTTCAGGAGACCCACAAAGAACTTGATAATTTTTCTTTGTATCTTCAATATCAATACTAAGAGTTAATGTAGTATTCTCTTCGAAGTCTTTACTCATCTCTAAAGAACTTAATACTTTTCCTAAGTCTTTACTTTTTACTGTTAATGTTACTGTACGATGCATGGTAAAAAATTTTTAATGTTATTTTCCATATAAACTATTTCTTTTTCACATGATGGATCTAGATTAACTACTCCATCATATTTAAGGAAATCAACGCCATATGGATACTTACAATGAGCATGAACCGACCATCTTCCTGTAGGTTTCCATATAGTTTTTGAGAAACATTTATCATAAATATCCATATCTCGATTTCCATAGATAACATTTCCTATAAATTTAGGACTAAGTTGTTCAAGATATTTAATTCCAGCATGTGTACAATAAAAAACAGTATCGTCTTTTTTAATAATTATATGGGTTCTTAAGATATCATTTAATCTCTTCAACCATGTCAATGCTTCTCCTGGAGTTAAAGATCTAAATTCGTCAGCTGTTGTTGTTAAAAAGTCTGTTGGAAGTGAATTATAAAGCATTTCAGCAATAATAGCCCTACTTCCTCCTGAGTTACTACTTGCAGCCCATCTCCAGAATAAAAATTTTCTAAGTCTACGTTCATGATTTCCTTCTAAGAAAATATTATAGTGTGATGCATTCTTAAAGATCATTTCTATAAGTTTCCTAGATCCACCTTCTTCTGGACCATCAATATAATCTCCCAAATGTACTCTTATTGTTCCAGAAGGGAGATTAATTTTTTGATAGAGAGAATAATTGGAATGAAGATCAGAGAAAAAATACATCGTCTCTTTTCTTGGAATATCTAGAATTACTTCTTTCTTCTTCCAGTAATCCATAACATCAGAGTATCCTCCAATTTTCTTTGTATATCCAAGCTGAAGATTTAAAAATGTAATAACTTCTGCCTCTAATTCTTCTTTCGTCTTCTTTTTAAATCCTACTGGACTATATTTTTCTGGATTTGATGTATAGTCGTGAGGGATATTAAAGATTTTATAGAAACAAGTATAACCATAAATCATACCCATATCTTCCAAAATCTTTGTTTTCTCCTGATCATAATCGATAACAACTAGACATCCAGATTCGAGCTTATTATTAATTGCTTCAAACCATGACTTAAAGATGAGATTAATATTCGTTCTTCCCAAGATATCAGTTGTTTTATCTCGATCTAACTCAGGCATACTATATAATCTCTTGAAAATAGAATAATCTAGAAAGAAATTTTCTAGACCTTGAGATTTAACCCATTCAAGCTTTTCACTTTTTGCTAATCCCTTTAAAATAATAAGTGTTTTCATTTTTTTTATTCTGGTAATGTATTTTTTCCTACTTCTTGAAATTTAGGGATAAAACTAAACATAAGACTAAGAATTTGATTTACAGTTCCCATCTTACTACCAACTAGAGGAACTGAACTAGCATCACAAGCCATTCTAACTAAAGAATAGTATTTATAATTCTCTGGACATCTTACGATAAGTTTAGATGAATTATTTAAATATCCCAACTGATAAAGAGGAATAGGACTCTGAGATCTCCCCAAGAAGTTTATAAAGATGCAGTCTGCAGCAGCCATTGCCATTCTTTCCCACTGAAACTTATTAGCCATTTCTTGATTAAAAATATTAGCTTCTTTGTTTTGTGGGGAATACCAGTTATTAAGAATTACATAATTATATTTTGTAAATAAATTCATTAATCCTTTTTGTGGGTCTACTGCATTAGCTAGTCCAGCTACGAATTTGGACTGCCAATTCATCTCACCTGTAGGACCTAGATCAATACTACCTAATAATAATATTTTTAGTGCATCTTCGGTACCTGGAGGAATCTGATCTCCTACATTCAGTACCATTACATTATTACTAATTTGTTCCATATATTATAATAAATAAAAAGTGTTCCTTTGATATAAAAACCTGGAGGAAACACTATAAAGTTAATCATTTAAATCCATTCACAATAACTCAACTGCGGATCTAACCATCCTCTAAGTTCATCCATTTTTCCAGAATTAATTAGAAGAGCTACGTCTGCATATTCTGAGGTACCGTATTTGATTAGTTTTTGGGTAAATTGATACTTTCTCTCCTCCGACATTTTTTGATACTCTTTATAATCTCTGAGAATGCAAAAGTTTCGTTTATTCTCTATTGCAGATTTAATATCTTCCTGAAGTCCTGATAATTCATAGTTGTTAAGTGGAAGGAATTCTACTGTTTTTAATGTTTTCCGAAGTCCACAATTAACAAACTTATTTATTACATCATTTAATTTATCTACAACCTCTGGAGGCATAGAAACTAATGCTTTATCTCCATGATTTATCATTTGAGAATCTGATGGAAGTGGAAAAGATACCATAGCTGAATCGGTGTTTACTCTTTCAACATTAACCCCCTCAGAAATACTACTACTATTATTCCGAATCATACCACTAAAATTGTTATAATATTCAGCTAATAATGGTGTAGTAACTGTAATTTGTATCATTCTACTTTCTGGGTTTACTCCTCTTTGAATTTTCATGATCTGTTAATTTAATAAAGTTTCTATTTTATTATATACTATCAATAATAAGATTCTCGAGGGTACTAGGAAGCGTTTAATCGATTTTCCATAACCCTGAACTATCTCCTCCCTGTTCTCTTTTTCTTAAGTCGCCGAGGAAATCAAAGGGACGTGGATTTTGAACAGGAACTTTAGATTTGAGAAGAGCTATAAATTCTTTAAACTTACCCTTCTGTGTTGTAATTTTCTCTAAGTTATATATTCTGAAGACTTCTATTCCAAGCTGTTCCAAGTATTCGTCCCTAAGGTTATCGGCGTCTAGATTATGATAGTCAGAATCCAACTCTAATGCTAAGGATAATTCATAAAAATAAAAATCCAATAAGAAAAAACCTCCAGAAATGCCAGGAAGTCTAAGAGAATTTTGAATAGGTACTAGAAATTCCCTATAAACAGTTAATGGATAAAAATAATCTATGTTTATTAAGAAATCTACTAATCTAGCTTGTTGAGATCTCCATTTTAATTGTTTTGCACGAGTAAATTTTTTAGCTGATTTTCCTGGGTATACTATATTTTTCAGAGAGTATAAGTTTCCAGATTCCGATATTGAATATACTGGATAAGGTTGAGTTGGAATATCTGAGAAGTAAAATGTTTCTAGGTGATTTATATTATTTTCTTTCTTTTTTGCCATCTATTCTACAAAAATCAAAAACCAAACAAGAAGATTTATAAGTCCTCCTGCTTGGTTATAACGTTCTACTTTACTTTTTCCCCTTTCTTGCTTTAGGAGCATTAGGATCAACTACTGTAATTGTAAGAGTAGCTACTAGTGGATTATTAACATCTTCACTAGTTGTTGCAGTTACTTTAACTGTTCCAGGACAACAAGCAAGAATAACTCCATCTTCAATAAATCTAGCTACCCTAAGATTACTAGATTCATAAGTTACATAAGGGAGATTTGAAATAAATGGCTCCTGACGAAGTTCTAAAAACTTAACTTCCCCGATTTTCATTTCAAGAGACTCACCAACTACAAATTTAATACTTTCTGATTCCTTGATATTAATCTCTTCATCAGTCGGAAGAGGTTGTGGAATAGTAGCATCTTTCTTAATATCAAGACTCTTAACTACTTCAGTTACTGGAAGTCCTGCAGCGGGAGAATTCACATCACCTGCAGCTCCACTCAATAATGCATCATTAATCATAATCAAAAACGTTTTTAAAAATTATTACAAATAAATTCTATAACCTATTATTTCTTGTATCTCATCTAGGTCATAATAGTTAGCAGCATGTTTTCCTAAAGATTCTGCCATTTCTTTATATACTTCCATTCCAGCTCCTTCAATTTTTCCTAGAGCTGTTAATCTGGTGTAAAGTTTATTTAATTCGGAGTTCTTTTCATCTCCAGAAATATCTCTATTCATAAATGCCCATATTCCAGAACATCCACAATAGAGACTTAGATCGGCGAAGTATAAAAGTTCGGGCCGTATCATTGTCGGGAGCATATTTAAATGATGTTCCAAATATTGATCAGTGGCTTCGTAGAGACATGAGAAATAAATCTGATCTTCTCTTGTCCAATCATGATATTCTCTCCCGATAAAGCCGGCCCAAGAGTAGTTCCATTCGCCGTAAGTTCCATCTCCATAACAAAATCCATAGAAGTCAGGATCCCAAGAAGAGTTCATAAAAGGTTGAGAAAATACTGGAAACTTAATATTCCCACTAAAATATCTCTCAAAAACTTTCATTCGCTTTTCCATACATTCCTTAGCATCCTCTAATTCCTTGCTCACTGTACAACCCCATCCTATAGAGTTCATAATTAACCTACGTCTTAAAGATTCATAGGCACAACTTAGGTATTCCCCAGTATAACTCTCTTCAGGCAGTAAATTTCCATGAGCAATATCTAGTTCAAATCCAAGAAGTGTTCCGAGTGTTGTAATTTTCCTAGGATTTGAAATGAGAGTATATCCGAATTGTTCAGCTATCCATGTGTAAGTTATGTTTTCGAAATTCTCAGATAACACTACAGAACATGCTTGATAGTCAGAATCTCCGGCCGATAATGAAAGCTTATAGGAAAGAATATTATCAAGGATCGAAGTTCTAACAATACCATTACTATCCTGGAAATTTTCAAAACATTCAGATAAAATTTTTCCTAGACAATCTCCTGGCTGTGGATTTGTTTTATACTCGAGGTAATCTGTTTTACTATATAATTTCATTATTCTTTTATTTTACTTATATAATCTAAAATTCCTTGGACATGAAGATTAACTATTGCTTCTTTTCCTTCAGGCGATAATAAGAAATCTACATCTTCGTGGTTATCTTGGAAGAGATTTTCTGTCAAAACTGTACTTGGTTTAGTGTTCTTACAAATATAAAATCCACTAGTCCAATAAGGAACTCCAGGATACTCATAACGCACTCTAATCCCTTCTTTTTCAGCCGCTTTCGTTAAACATCCAGCAAGTTCTTTTGTTTTCTGTCCAGCTCCTCTATAAATAAACGCACTCCATCCTTTAGCATTCATCCATTCAGAACCATTTCCTGCTGCATTTAAGTGAGGCGAAATACAGAAGCAATCCCCAGAACATTCATCGTAGATTTTATTAATTATTCTACATTGTTCACTAAGAGATAATTCTTTTTCTGTTTCAGGTATAGGATTAATAGCTTCATATCCTAAGCCTCCCAATCTTTCTATCATCTCACTAATAATTTCTCGAGAATAAGAATACTCTCGTAAAATCCCATCAGGACTTCTTTTTCCTGGAGTAGTTTTATGATGCGCTGGTATTAATAATATTTTTGTCATAATCTATTTTATTTATTCTTCTGGTTTAAAATCTCCTGCTGTTCCATGTCCTAGACTGAGTACGAGTCTTACAGCTTCTGGGACACGTAAAACATACTAATTTCTGTATAAAAATTTAGTCCATTGATTTAGATTTGGCTCTATATTTTCTAGTTTTAAAGCTTTTTGATATTCCTCATTATATATAATATCTGAAAGATTATCTATAAGATAATGATTAGTATAAAATTTATTATCTCTATTACAACATAGAAATAAATTATCTTTTTCATTAATTAATTCGATTAAATATTCTATACTTCTAATAAAATTATAACCACACTTATTCAGAGTTTCTTGATCGAAGTTAAAATCATTATTAATTATATGAGAATATATAATATCTCTATTCAGATTTTCATTTTTAATTTTTTCAACAACTTCATCCACTTCCCTACCGGTTTCCGGAATAGTATGAAAAGTTACATTATCTAAATTCTCTACTAATCTTTCAAGTCTTTTTACATAATCTTTTAAATAAAATAACTTATGATTAAATATCCCTAATTTTTTCTCTAAAGATATTGTATAATTTCTAGAATTACTCATTATTATTATCTTCTACATCTAATAAACTCATATAACGAATCTCTTGCTTCTTGATCAATGAAGTAAGGTCCTAGATATGGCATAAGATCCTCTGCACTATAATTACTTGAATAATAATAAGGTTTTTTTACAACACGAGATAAATTTTCTTCCCAATCTGACAATATTAGTTTATCTGAATCAGATTCTGCAATTCTGTTTAACGCCCTTAATACATTATAAGCATATCTCATAGATAAATCATATAGTAAGTTAAAATTTATATCCATTAATTTTAACTCATTATTTTTATATCTCCCAATATAGTCTAGAAAAATATCTCTTGCTTCATGATCTTTCAAAATTCGATTCTCTATTTCATCTAAATCTACAAGATTAGCGGATGAATAAGATCTAAGTGATATACTTAATTCATAGTTTTTATATTTTTCTTCAAGATAGAAAAATTTATGTCTAACTTCCTTTAATAAATCTTCAAACTCAGTAGCTTCTTTATAAGATGTTTCTACCTTATAGTCTCCATAGTTATAAATTCCAAGATCTTTTCCGATGAATCTAATTTCCTCTTCCAAAGATTGATACATTAGATCCTTTTCCTTCTTTCTTTTCCAACCAAACATGATTATTTCTCCTTATTTTTCCTAAATGATTGAAGTTTATTAATAAATGGAGACTTATAATACATTTTATGTTCTTCTTTGTAACTCTCCAGGGATTTATCTAAACTCTCTTTTGCAAGTTTCAGTTCATTCTCACTTGCTCCAGATTCCTTCAATAGCTTAATAGCATTTTCAGAGGCATTCTTTTCATTATTTACTACTTTCTTACCTTTGAAAAATCTTTCTACTGATTTCCACAGACCTTTAGAATTATCTCTTCCTCCTGGAGAATCTGCTGGTTTATGAAATTCTTCTATTATATTTTCAGCCTCTCTATCTATTTTTGCGGCCTTTCCTTTAGAATTTCTATTTATTACATGTCCAATCTCATGAGCTAAAGCTGGATTACCTGAAGATTCTTTAAATAAAATTAAATCATTACTATTATTAAAATGTTCCATATCTTTTCGACCATCGAATTTAAGCTTTTTTCTAACAGCTTTCTTTATTTCTGGATTTCTTATATCAATAGTTCCATTTTCAAAAGATTTTCCTGAAGTATTGCTTTTATCTTCAAGTATATATGCTTTATTTTTAGCAGCTTCATTTTTTAAATTATTTTTGATAGATTTTGCTGAATCTTCATTAGATAAAGATAGATCTTTAATGGATTTATCTAATTCCTTAATCTCTCTATCCAATTTAATTCTTTTATCTAACGAATCTTCAATAGAATCTTGCGTTTTATCGATAATTTTCTTTCCCATTTTCGACCTACTAATCGGCTTTACTATTAAATTATCTCCTAAATCACTAATAGCATTAATTGCTCCTTTTGATAACTTTTTTACTCCAGAAAGTAATCCATATTCTCGTTGTTCTACTTCCCAACCTTCAGAGTATAGTTTTTCAATTAAATCTCTGCCAGTAAAAACTCTTACTGCTACAATATTATTTCTTTTTACTCTCATCACGTTAATATTTCTTTAGATTCTTTTATAAGCTTTGCTCTAATTCTACTATTTCCATCGGCGATATTGTTAATTAGATCGAGAGTTGCTTGAAGTGATTTGAGTTGATGAGGTTCCCAAGATTCACTTTCGAGAATTCCAATCCATACAAAACCAGTACCGGTCGATAAACATTCCCATACCGAATTAACCATCTCTGCTATACTATATACACCACTCATCTCCGGGGTTATGATATAGAGATGTGTATTACAAAGTTCGGATTTTTCGATGTTTTCTTTTTCTATACATTCAGGAGTCCAATCAGGTACAACGGGATTAAAATATTCAAATCCAAGTCTATCAAGTTCTGGAATTAATTCATCTCTCCAGGCCGATCCACCACAAGTACCTCCCAAGAAAATACGTTTAGGTTTGTCTTCTTGATCAAAACGAATCTGATCAGTAGATTCTACAATCTGAACACAACAATATTCTTTAGATGCTTTTGGAATAACACTTTTATAAAAATGTACTGAAGTAAATAAAGAATCGTCAAACTTATCAACTCCTAGATCTTCTTTTATGTACTTAGTAATAATATCTATTATTTGTTTGTCCATATTTTGTACATCTCTACGAGTTATATTAGTTTTTACAACGAAGGATATAGTAATCGTAAATTGTTTTGTATTTCTTAACCAATCTACATAATCAGATAAATCTAATGCTCTGAGTTGATTTATAATTTCACTTTCTAATTTTACTGCTTTAGGATTTTTATAAATATACGGTCTAGGTTTTCCCGCTACATATTTTAAACCTGCCTGATAAAGTGAATTGACAGATACTACTTTTTCACTAACTGTCAATAAAAATTTTAATTCTTTTCTATTACTCATAATTTATTTATTATCTTTGATATCAAAATTAATAACATTTCCATGACCTAAAGAAATAACTAATTTTACAGCTTCTGGACCTTTTAGAAAATAATGACTACTAGGAGATAGATTTCCAGATTTTAAATATTTATAAATTAAACCCTCAGATTCCTCTAGTTCTTTTGATGCCATATCTGGAGAGCTATAAGCTCCTACTAAAGTCTTTTTATCCGATTGAAAAACATAAAGAACTTTTTCCATTTTTGTAGTAATTACTTCTCTATTGTCGATATCAAGTAGAAAATACTGTTTAAATAAAATATTGCAATCGGTTAATTCCTTTCTATTCATTCTATTTTCTGTATGAAAATAATTTTTCTTTAAATTTTCAAAATGATCATAGTCTAAAAAATTTCCATATAAATCTGTTAATACTGACTTTTTCCCAAGAAGTTTCTGTCTTGTTATAGTATTATTCCTATTCTCTTTATAATCCACTATTCTTAAATTAGTAAAAGAATTATCATATCTAGTAGTATTAATATGATCTACTAGTTCTTCAGACAATAAATCTCTTTTAATTATAAATTCTATTATGATTCTGTGAGCTTTTAAATTTACATTCTTATCTTTAAATTTAAATCCAACTCTAACATATCCATCAGAATTTATATTGTATAAAAGTTTGTTATTAAATTTTATAAATCCTTCTTTACATACATATAATCCTGGATACTTCCAATGTTCAAACCATTTATAATCTTCTAAGTTACCAGAAAACCCTATTAATTTTAGAGTTTCTTCTCTCTTTGTTACTCTCTTTTCTTTTTTCCAGTAATAATTGTTATATTTTTTGTTTCGTTTAATTGCTCTTTCTATAGATTCTATTACTGATCTATTACAATCCTTACTAGTAATAAAAAACTTCTCACTGCCATTATTATCTATCGCAACATATTTAATAAGTAGGTTTTTTGATATTTCAGAAGATTTTCCATTTTTCTTATTAGTATTTTCAGTAATAGTTACCCATTCAAGGTTAGATAATTTATTATTAAATGTATTATGATCTATATGGTTTACTACAGAATATGTAATTATATCTGGATTTATTAAAAATGTAATTGCAACTAATCTATGTAGGCATATTTGTTTAACTCCATAAAAATTAATCATGCAATATCTTGCTTTACTTTTACCTCTTTCTTGTTTTTGACTGCGTTTTATTATTTTTCCTGTATTTTTATTTTTTACTTCACCCTTCTTATTAATTAAATAATCTTCTTTTGGAAAATTCGTTATTAATTTATCTTCAAAAAGAGAGAAATCTATTGGGATAAATTCATCCTCTGGAAGATCTGGATACTTCTCTACTCTTCTTAAGAGAGGAACACCTTTAGAATCTGTTTCATCAAGGTATAGGTTACTATTATTCACCTTATCCTGTGATATGGAGGATTCTACTCCATTTTCTGTGTTTGATAAATTACTTTCCATTATTTTTATAATTAAATTAATATTTACTACTTTCATTATAATTTTTTAAAGGAAAGGATTTCAGAGATAATAAAGTTTCCGGATCTCTATTATCTCCTACTTCCTCTATAATTATAATGAAAAGTAAAAAAAAGAAAAACACTAGTCCAATCTATTATATAAATTTTTCTAACATTTTTCTGCATATATAAGGTTTTTACTCTATAGAAAACGCAAAAACTTATTTTTAACCGTCTGAGAAACTGGGAAATTCTTATATATGATAGGGATATAAGATTAACTGCAGAATCTTATTAATATTAGATTGCTACTTACTAATATTCTAGATCCTAAGTAGCTACCTTGTTGTATATGGTTAACAGATAAGAAGTCGATAAAGATAAGGGTCGAGTATTCGGACAAGGCTTTAAGGCAATATTAGGTAGAGGTAGTAGGAGGTTGAGAGACCCTTGCTACTTTGTTTTTTTAACCTTTTGACATAAATAACAAATATGTAATATGGATTTAAATTTGATTAGAAATTACGTAATAAGAGATAAATTTTATACAAGTTGTATAGGAATGTATTTTATTCCTAGAAAAGTAAAAATTAATAATAAATTAATAGATATAGTGTTTAATCGTGAAAAAGCAATATTAAATGATAAAAGTAGCTATTCTATTAATTTTAAAAATTTTATTGATAATAATTATAATATTAAAGAGTATAATTATATCGAAGAATTTCCAATAATAATTGAGAATGTAAGTTTATGGAATAGTATCCTGAATTCTTTTTCAGTTAGTTTAGATGATAGTATTAGAAACACGAGATATTTCTTACTAGACTATTTCTTCCCTTATTTAGGAATAGCTGTGGAAATAGATTCTAAATATCATAAAGTAAAGGTAATTTATGATAAAGCAAGAGATATTTATGTAGAACGTGTTTATGGAATAATTACTTATAGGTTTTATGAATTCGGAAATAATGATGAACACGCAATTCCTTACATAAATCTATTTAATAGGATAACTAATAGTATAATTAATCGTTTCAAATCTAATAACTTATCTATGAGAGAAATTCCAATAAACTACTCGAAAACAATTATTGGAAATTTTATAAAAGATAATAAAAAGGCGTTGGAATTTGTAGATAACTTAATTAAATTCATTGGATTTACTGAATTTTTCTTAAAAAGATCTATAACCGTAAATTTAAAACAATTGTCAAGAGTTACAAATGAAATTAGTGGTATTCCATATAATAAACTTAAACAAACATCATTTGAAAAATTATTTCTAGATAATATATCGAATCTTGTATGTGGTATATATCAGAAAGTATTAAACTTTATATAAAAGTATTAAATTAAAAGAGGAATAAATTCCTCTTTTCTTTTTTTTGTAATATAAAATCGAAGACTAAGGAACCTAGTATTCATATCCCCTTCACTCCATTACATTCCGTTTCGGGCCTTCAAGAAACTGAATAAGATATCCCAATACATAATAGAAAATATAAAGGGGAAAAAGAAATTGGATAGAAAGATAATATATCTCTAATGGTTCTTAAAAAGTACGAACGTTAGTGAGAGTCCCCGGAGCCCTAAAGGCTCCGAGTGGACGGTACTCTTTTAAGGTTCATTAGATTATTAATAAAGATAATATTAATATTTATGTATCGTGAACCTTCTAAATAAGACGACCACGCTCTCCCTGAAGGGGAGGCGGGTCTCTCATTATATTCGCTTATTTAGAAGAACCACTATAGGATGTATACTTTTTCAATAGATTAAATATTATATTGCGATAGTATCTTCTATTCCCAGTTAAAGTATACATTTTGCCTTTCTGATACCTTTAAATTCTAATTAATGAAATAAAGGTATCCCTAGTCTTCAGAATTAGGATACTTAACAATTAAACTGAACTCTGTATTGAGTTCTAAAAGATATTAATAAATTTAATAATTTAAATATATGGAAAAATTTAATATTATAGTACCTAGAGGAATTAGGTATATAGGTGAATGGGAAAACTTTAGATTTTCAAATTTCCCTAGTAAATGTATTATAAACAAACAACTTCCGGGGTGTGGTTTTACAGAGTATTGTATAGGTGGACCAGAGAATGTTATCTTATGTAGTCCTAGAAAGATGTTACTTAAGAATAAAAAGGATCAACATGAATTTGATGTCTACTTAGTAGTAAATGAAATGGATAAGGAGTCTAATATAGATAAAGACCTTTCTAAGGTTGATAAAAATACTAATTTAGATGCTGAAGAACTAGATAAGAAATTTATGGATAATAATTCAGAAATCTATAAAAGACTATACAGAGAAATAGAAGAGTATTGTATATCTAGAAGTATTAATGGATTACCCTGTAAGATATTAGTTACATACGATTCATATAGAATTGTAAAAGATATTCTGGAGAAGTTGGATAGATTTTATACATTCTATACTGTAGTCGATGAGTTCCAATCAATACTTCATGATTCGAGATTTAAATCGGATACAGAACTTAAATTCTTAGAGTATCTTAAACAATCCCCTACAGCTTATTTTGTATCAGCTACTCCTATGATGGACGAATACTTAGAAATGTTAAATGAATTTAAGGATCTTCCATACTATGAATTAGATTGGGGATCTGCAGATTCATCGAGAGTTATTAAACCGAAACTAGATGTATTTGTAATGAGAGCAGTAGGAGAAAAGGCTTCTGAGGTTATTCAAAAATATCTTTCAGGAGATTTTGAAAGTATAGTAGTTCTTAGAAATGGAATTCCTACTAGAGTAGTATCAGATGAGGCTGTATTCTATGTAAACTCTGTAAATCATATTACATCTATTATAAAAAAGAATAACCTTACTCCAGAACAATGTAATATATTATGTTCAGATACTTCAGATAACCTTAAGAAAATTCAAAGAAGGCTCGGAAAGAAGTTTAAAATAGGTGAAGTTCCATTGAAAGGAGTAAAGCCCAAGATGTTTACATTCTGTACTAGGACTGTATATCTAGGGGCAGATTTTTATAGTCTATGTGCTAGAAGTTTTATATTTAGCGATAGTAATATAGATAGCCTTGCAGTAGATATCTCAGAGGACTTACCACAGATTCTCGGAAGACAGAGATTATTTGATAATCCGTGGAAGAATTCAGCTACTTTTTATTATAGATCTACGGCCAACTATAGAGAAATGAAAGCAGAAGATTTTAAGAGAATAATAGAATCTAAGAAGAAAGATACAGAGAATTTATTAAAAGCTTTTGATTCAGCCCCAAATGATACTAAATATACATTAGCAAAAAATTATCAGTATGTAGCTAAATCTGCAAACTATAAAGAAAATTATGTAGCAGTAAATAAAATTCATACTCCTGACGATAATATTATTCTTAAACCTGTTCCTAATAATTTAGTATTAGTAAACGAAATTAGGGCTTTTAAGATACAACAAATTGATTATAAAGATAGATTTACAGTATTTAGTACAGTCTATAATACACTTACACCAGATGACATAGTAAATCAAGAGGTATCTGAGTTTCTGAAGGTATATACCGGATTAACTACTATATATGATAAATTAAAATTATTATGTGAATATGGTTTATCCGAGGATGCTATTCAGGTTGTACTAGGACAAATTAATGATAGTGATGAGATTAAGTCTTATTATACTTCTTTATCTCCAGATAGATTAAGATCACTATCTTATAATAGTACAAAAATAAAAAAAGAGTTGGGAATTGCTACTTTTAATCAAGAGCTCCTAGAATCTAGTATTTACTTAGAATTTAAAATAGGAGATAAACTAGCACTATCTATTATAAAGGATAGATTAGAATATTTATATAATTCTATAGGCTACAATAAGACTCCTAAAGCAAAGGACCTAGAAAATTATTTCAATGTAAAGGAGTCTTCTGCTAGGGTGGAAATAGATGGGATAAAGAAAATAGTAAAAGTATACAATATAATAAGTAAAAAATAAGATTATGATATATTTAATTAAGTCAGCAGGATATGATGAGAATGAGAATTTAATTCATCTCCTAAAAATAGGGTATACAGAAGATAATAATAAAGATAAAAGATTTCAACTATATAAACTTCATAATCCTACATGTAAGGTTCTCTATGAAATACCTAATCTCCCAGAAGATATAGAGAAAAGAATACAGTATAAATTTAGAGGTCTGAAATATAATGAATATGGGAATGAATGGTTTTATTATTCGGAAGATATAATAAATTTCTTTAAGGATATAGATAACATAGACTTAGAATCTCTTCCTAAATCCCCCAGAAGAAGAGAGATAGAATTTACTAATCTAAAGAATGAAGTAATAGAGATAATAAAATACTTATTTCTGACAAAAGAGGAGTATATGAATTACCCAGAAAATCTTATTACTATTCTAGGAGATAAATTTAGCGTATCTAGTGTATTAGATTATATAAAAACTGATTCTTTGATAAATAAAGACCTGTATTCTAAGTACTTAGATATAGTTAAATCTAGAGAGACCGGTATGTATAGTAAGGATGATATAATAAATCAAGAAGTATCAGAATTTCTTAGGGTATATACAGGATTAACCACTATATATGATAAATTAAAATTATTATGTGAATATGGGTTATCTCAGGATGCAATTCAGATTGTTCTTGGTCAGATAAATGATTCTGATGAAATTAAGTCTTACTATACTTCTTTAAATCCAGATAGATTAAAGACTTTAGGGTATAATGTAACTCGAATAAAAAAGGAACTTGGAATAGTAACATTGTAATTGTTGGTAAAAAGCGATTATTGAAAGTCGCCTTTGCCTTGATACTTATGGTTTTATTTAATAAAAGAACTACTATAACCAGATGATTATGGAACAAAAGGACATAACTATTGAATGGCTTAGATTGGAGTTTTATAAATGCAATCATGCCAAGTACAGAAAGTATGCTGATGAATGGCTGAACAACCTTACTGACGCACAGATAGAGGGATTTGAAAGACAGCGTATAGGACAAATTGATAAATCGAAATGTGTATGAGTGGGAAAGATGTACTAAGGCTATTACTTATCAGTTATGGCTTTTGCCGTAATATTGAGATAAATACTTATATGGGTAACGGTGGATGGATTGGTTATGAAGTATCTGCCAACAATGACGATGGCGTTGAATACTACGCAGTAGATTGTGAAGGTTTGCTTTTTCATATATACGAACTACAGAAATTTATGAGAGATGAAAATATTGAACCTCGTATAATGTTGGGTAATTTTAGTAATAAGCATCTGCTTTCAGACGAACATTTGAATAATATTTTAAAACTGAAAGAGAATGAAAATTATTGTAAAACAAATCCGAATAAGTTATGAAACAGACAGTAGAAGAAGCTGCAAAGAAAGCAAGAATGGCAAGTGCTGAAACATTGACTACCTATGGTACACATAGGTCACTTGATGATTTTACATATTTATCCCATGATGAAATTGCAGCAGCTGCCATTCCGATTGCAGGAGCTATTCTTGGTGCAACCTATGGATATCAAAATAACCTTAAGAAGCAGCGGAATAAGATAGAGGATGCGGCAGGAGATAGGGTTGCTGGAATTATTAAAGGTAAGAAGAAAAAGGAGTAAATTATAAAATGTTATATTTATTTGGATCTGGCGCATGGAAAGGAATAAGGAAGGTTGTAAAAATTGGATATACCGGAGACTTAGAAAAACGAAAAAATCAATATCGTCTTCATAATCCTCTTGGAGAAATAATATCTACACGAGAGGGTTCAGAATTAGACGAACTTAGACTTCACCTTAGACTATATGATTTTAAAGTTGAATTCTTAGATGAATGGTTTTATGATGAGCAACCAGTTTTTGAAGTCTTTGAGCAATCCTTCGAAGAGATAGATGAGTGGCTTTGGAAACATAGAAGTGAGACGTTGCTGTTTCCACAAATTCCTCTCCCTGGAACACTAAAAAGAAAATTACTTGACGAACTACAAAAGAAACATAGGACCATAACTGTAGAAGGCGAGAAACTCTTATAAGTGTAGAAAAATAAACAAATAGAAAAATGGATGAAATAAATGAATTAATTAAAAATGATTTGAAAGATAGATCATGGAAAAATCATTATGATAAACTGGACCTATCAAAACAACCTCATCTTCCAAGGATATATTTCTTTGGGAGTGTTTTTGGGGTAATACTTTTCTTAGATGGTGGTGGGAAAGATAGAAAAGATACTAGTTTTTCTATTATTATGAATCACTCAGCAGACATTCCAAGTTCATGGATATTAGTTGAGAAAGATTGTACGGCTAGTACTTGGATAGATGATCTCATAAAACAATTCGAGAGAGCAAAAAAGTGGATGAAAATTTAATTTATAAACCAAAAAAAATATGGCAGAAATGAAATTAAACAAGGAAATTATTGCATTTCATAGAGGATGCGTATTAGTAGAGAGCAAGGAGTTAGTAGATCCTAGAAACATGGAGGAAAAGAGTAAGAGAGTATTAATCTCACTTCTTCAAGAATTAAAGAGATATAGATATTTTCTTTCTCCCGAAGTAATATGTAGGATGACGATTAGTGATATGGAAAATCTCCATACAAATCTACTTCCATACATCCACGAATTGTATCATTCTGGGGAAAAGTTTAAACCTTTGTATCCAGGATTTCCAGAACAAGTAATTTCTAAGGATAAATCGGAATTGTGGTTAGATCAAAAAAGAGTTTATTCTGGTGATCTTGAAGGATTTCTAAGAGATAATCCTTGGACAACTAAAGAAGAGAAGGAAATAATTGATGAAGAGCCAGATCGACAGCTTAAGATTATGACTCCTTCTGAATTTATGGATATTCCTCGGCAAATGATGTCGGCCGGAAATTCACTAACAGGAGAAACTAGGGAAGAGTTGGCATGGTTCTTAGAGAATTATCCAGAACTTAGCATCCCAGAACGTATACCATTTAAAGAAACAATGTGTATAGTAGCTAAACATCGGCCGGAATATAAAATTGCCGAGATTAATGATGTTCTGAGATATAGTTTGTACTTAATGGGAGCTGATCCAAGTCTTCCACATGTTCCAAAGAAAATACAAGTTAGCTCTTGGTCTAATAAAAAAACTGATAATCCTGAATGGAGAAAATTAGATACTCTTCCTAGATCAAAACGTAGAGAAATTTGTGGAAGAATAGAAAAAATAATTGAGGCTAAAGGAGTAGAAAACTGTATACGAGATGCAAAACTTTTCTATGGACATTGGATATTACTATCAGAACGTGTACATCCGAAGGAATATGTAGTAAATTATCCTGAGTGTGCTGATTTCTTTGTAAAACTTAAGAGTAAGGGTTTATCAAAAGAATATCGTACATTTAATTCTCAAGTACAGAATATGTATGATACTGGTAAAGATATTCTAGAAATAGCTAAATTTATTTCTACTCATCCAGGGGAATTTATTAGAAAATTTGATTCTCTCTTAAGAAGAGCTCTTGAAGAAGGTAAAGAATCTGATATAATGGATATCTTTATAAATACTTCAGGGATGAAAAATAAAACACTCTTAGAAATTCTTAGCTACTACGATATAAGAGATCAATCAGAAAGTACTCCTAGAGTGGTAAATATTCCTGGAAAAGGTTTATATATACTAGATGGATTAAAACCAATTAACCCTGGATTCTTAGAAACTATAAAAGATAATATAATTCGAAAAATATTTCTCAACATAGATTCTAGAATTACTGAGAAAGATTTAGTAAACGAGATTGTATATATCGATCCAGAAATTAAGAGAATACCTATTCCGAAGGGTATGAGAAATCAAAATGTATCTATCCCCAAAGGAACAAGATATAAAATCTCTGGAAATATTGTTAGGTTTTTTGTTCATTGGATTCAGAAAGATAGAGATGAAGACTTAGATCTTCATGCATTCTTATATAAGTCTAATGATGATATTAGCAATATAGGATGGAATACTTCACTTAATTCTAATGTTGCTGTTCATTCTGGTGATGTATTAAACCGTCCAGGAGATTGTGCAGAGTATGTAGACGTTGATCTAGATAAGTGCAAAAAGAATGGATATAAATATGTGGTGATGGATGTTTGCAATTATAAAGGTCGAGGAATGGATACTCTTCCTGTATGGTTGGGGTATTGTACTAGAGAAAAATTACAGGAAGGTGATAAAACTTGGCATCCGCAAAAGGTTGAATTAACAGTTCCCGTTACATCTAAGACTGATTCGATAGCAGCAATGATGATTGATATCGAAAATAGAGAAATGATTCTCTTAGATTGTGAGACTTCCGGACTTCCAGTTAATAATAAAGATAATTATTCCTTACAGAAAGCAATAGTTAACTTTTTCTCTAAACAAGAAAAATACTCATCTTATGATATCATTAAGCAACATTATGAATCTAGAGGTGCTGAAGTTGTAGAAATATTACCGGATGATCCAGATATAGAAGTAAAAGAAAAAATATTATTTGAAGATATATCAAAGAATTATGTGAAAATACTTGATATTATCGGCGAATAAAAAAAAATAAAAAGATAGGTCTTGACTAATTAAAAGTCAAGTTAAATCCTATCTTTTTTTTATTCTTCCTTTATTCTTCGATTATCGCACCGAAATCTTTAACAGCATCTTCATATACTTTCAAAGATTCAGAATTTTTATCAATCGAAGCCATACATTTATTTAGGAACACTAATTTTCCTGATAATCTTTGTTCCTTCATCATATCTTTCACCGACTCTGCTACACAATAATCCTTTGCAAAACCAGCTATATAAACTTTGGTATAATCTTCTCTAGCAATTTTATCTAGGAATTCATATCCCTCAGATTTTTTAGCGCCGTTTGCATAAGAAAAGGCAGAAAACATCTCTAAGTGTGGATTTCTTCCCTTCTGAATTAGCTCATATTCGGCGCCATGATTACTGAGGGACCATAAATTTAATTCCTCAACTAGATTTTTGGGCAAACTCCATCCCCAAGAACCAGCGATACAATGTTCAGGCCAAATAGTATGAACTTTTCCTGTCTTCTCTAATTCTTCAAGGTAGGCGATAGTATTTTCTTTATTATAAAAAGCTGGAGTATATTTTCCCGATTTTACCATCCCTGAAGTAATAGTTGTAAATGCTTCAGGAGTTTGTTCCCAATACATAGAATGCCCAATATGATAAGACATATGAGTATCTTGTGTAACTATGATTTTTTCCAAGATTTTTCGTTTCCCAGATATCCATTTACACAATTCTTTCGTTGCTTTCTCTGCTCCAGGAACATAGAGAGTTCCTTTGGGGTTACAAAAATCATACTGTGGGTCTATTATCAGTAATAGACTTTTTTCTTTTTCTTCCATAATTTAATTCTGATTTTAAAATTGTTCTTATTATATCTTCATTATCTCTAAATATCTTTTCATCTCTCAAATAAATTTCCCAATGATATTCATTAACATAATCATTAGCAGAAAACATTAAATCTCCAATATACTCGGCAGAAATCTTAATAGTTATTTCCTTGAGATCATCTTTTTCAATATATTGATGTTCTTTAAAGTATAGCGAATGAATGTAAGAACTATTAATTGTGCATTTTGTTTCAGAAATTAGATCATCTTCTGTAATATTTTCAAGATCAGTTATTAATCCAAAGACTACATAATTTTTTCTAGTTATTTGAAATTTCTCAATCCTACTAATATCATATTTATCTTTTATATTAGTAAAAGTATCTTCCATCATAAAATAACTAAAAGCTGGATCTTCATCTTCTTTTTCTCTTCTAATGACTGCTCTGAAAAATCTTGGATCTCTTTTGAATTCTATCATAATCCTTCAAATAATTCTTCTCGGGACACTTTTATTACTCTGGAAGTTCTTCTTTTAAATTCTGATCCTTGAACTCTATTCCAAATCTTCATTACAGTATCCATCCCATGAATTTTAGATAATTCTGAAATAGCTCCCGAACCTTTACAAATCAAAGGAATCAAAATTTTATCTACTTCAGTATAATCCTTTCCTCCAATTTGTTCAAGATCAGAACTAGAAATTCCATTACCATCAGTGGGTGTAATATTAATAGCTTTCTCTAGAGCTACCATCTTATCGTACGAATTTTTATTTATGATTTCAGTATCTAAATAAGATTCTGAATAATACTTCGCATGTAACCACTTAAGAATAGAGTATACTTCTGTTTTCCAGAGACCACCCATAGGATTAAAATCTCCTTCATCTCCGTGAATAGTCCAAAATCCAAGATAATGTTCAGTTAAGTTATCAGTATCAATTACAATACCTTTCTTAATACCAGCTTGATTATATAGGTACATCATTCTAAGACGTGCCATAATATTTCCGTTGGCTATTTTTGTTTGTTCTGGCATCATCCCCTCTATCTCGGATATACTTTTTCCAGATAAATCACAAAGAATATCTCGATCATTATCACAATAATCGTAGTTATAGAGATTTTCTATATAACTTTTATAGAAATCATACTGTGCAACTTCTCTATAAAAAGTTTTAACACAAAAAGCATTTCCTGTTAGATCAGACGAAGTAAGTTCATCTGGTTTATTCTTTATTGGAAGTGAATATCCGTAAAAAGGAATTCCAGATCTATTTCTAACTTCATTACATACAGCAGCCATAAGAGTACTATCTGCTCCTCCTGAGATACCAAGAATTAATGCTCTTATATTATTATCTATCACATATTTTTCGGTCTTTTCAACCATCTTATTAAATATGGCTTCTTGTTCTCCATAATTTAATTTTCTTTCATAAATGTTTGTTTTCATAATTATCAATGTTTTATTGTTACATTAATAAGGATTTGTCGGTTATCTTAAGGAGAAAAATAAAAGGGAAAATTTATTCCCTTTTACTTAAAAATTTTATACTAGATCCAGAGTTTCTTCTAAGCATCTAAATATATTAAGAATATTAAAATAACATAATTTAGTGCATAAACTTGGAGAATAATCCTTATCATAAAATAAACCAGCCTCTCCCGCAAGCTCAAACATTAAATCCATTGTAAAATGTTTATTCTTAGAAATTCTAATATTTTCTGATATTATCCTAGTATTGTCAAGATCTCTCAAATTTATTTCAGAATCAAATTTAACTTCATAGAATAAGCACAAGCCTTTATCAGATGTGCGCTTTTTCAGAAATTTTGTTCCAGGATCAATTAGAAAATATACAGATTCTGTTTTTAGACAATCCTTATACTTTTCCTTCAGATAATCGTCAATATTTCTTAGTTCCAGCTCATCCTTGAAATTTTTCTCAGAAATTAATTCTTTATCGACAAGAGCTAAATTATAAACTGGAAGATTCTTGATTTCTAAAAATTTAGATACCCAATATTCTTCATTATTGTCAGTATAAGAAACTCTAACTAAGATATCACCTTTCAATCCTTTGGATCCATAATTTCTAATCCATTCTTCTCTATCCATTTATATCTCATATATTTTAATAATTTAAATTGATTCTTCTTAGCAAAAATTTGTATGTGTTCTGGAGATAAATTCTTTGCTTTAAATTTCTCTAAAAGAATTTCAGAAGGAATATCTATAACCTTAACATAAGAACTATTATAGTCTTCAAAATGCTGTCCTGTTCGTTCCGACCTCACATTATATGATTCCGAGAATCTAATAGATTTCCCAAGTCTTTTATAAGGAGAGGAAATAAGTGATATTGCAATCTGAATAGTATCATTAAGTTCTCCATAATAAGATTTGAAATAATTATCAATATCTTCATTATTTTTTATAAGATCTAGATTAACATGTTTTAGATCTCCACATTTTGCATAGAAGTAAATAATGAACTTAGGTTGTCCGAAAGAATAAAATTTACGTACTAAATATACTTTCATCTTTGTAAAATTAAATCCCCAAGAATATTTTACTATCCTTGAGGACTTTTTTATTATTATCTTCTGCGCATTCTATGTATCCTATGAGCTCTAGATTTCTTCCTAGTATACTTCTTTTTTGATGTCTCTTTAATTTGTGGTTCTTTTGTTAAAACTACTTTCTTTTTAGGAGACACTCTAGCTTTTACTCCTTCTGAAATACCTGAACTTATAGATCTAGGTGGAATCACTGTTTTTCCTGATCCATCTGTATAAGAATTTGTTTCAGGGTAATATCTATATCCTCCAGAACCCAATACCCATGCTCCAAGTGCTGCATTATAAGCCCAAGAATTATTATCTCGATCACGAAAAATTTGTCCTTGTGTTGGTTTCTTTGGAAGTGAATCTGAAGTAGTTGTCCAAGTTTTTCTTCTCTCAGGAGATTTACTACATCCTCCAAAAATCAATAATAATCCTAAGATGAAAATTATTAATATAAAATCAATTGATCTCTTCTTGTTCATCTTTTCTCCTTTCTAATGGTTTAACTCTTTTATAATTATCATAAAACCAGGATAAAAGTTGTTTTGTTGCATACTCTACTTCATCCGGTTCAAGTTGAGATGATTTATACCTTATCGACCAATCAAGCATATAAAACTCAAGAGGCATAATGAAACTGTCTGAATTCATTACTACTTTCAAACATAGTCCTGGAGAAATGAACCCTCTACCCGAAACAAATCTCTCTTTCCAGATGTTATAAAGATTATACGGAACTTTATAGGTTTCATCATATTCAGTTGGAACTTCTCCTGTATCATTTACCTCCCATTTAACATCTTCAATCTCATAATCATTAAAGATCATTTCGAATTCCGTCTTGAAGTTTTCCTCATATATTCGATCAAGAGCTCCATAACCAGTTTCAGAAACCACGAGAATTAATCTATCGGCCGAATCAACTGCTATCACTTGACCTTTATATAAGAAACAATTTCCAGGTTTTAATTCAGGATCTTCACCTAAGAAATCTCTAAGCTCAGTTCTTACTTCAATTTCTTCTGAGTTTTCGTCGGCCGGATCTTTTTTCTCGTGTTTAATCTCTTCTGGAAATCTGCAAAAATCCCATTCTATTACTGCATTAAGTTTTACCAAGATTCCAGGGATAACTAAATCAGCCATTCCTTTCTCACAACCACAGCGATATTTCTGTGCTAATACTTCAATAATCATAATATAATAAATTTATTTAACTATATAATTACCATTTTCAGAAATAAAATCAATTTTTATAGCAGGATAAGAACCACCCCATATATTAATCTCTCGCTCTTTCAAAATTTTTCCAAGTGAATTAATCTTAAAACATGAGAATTCCATTTCCATTCGGATATTACTAAGATCGAGAGTAGAAAAATTAGGTTTATTAAGAATTGTTCTAAATATTTGTTTAACATTCTCTAGAAAACCAATCTTAAGTAATTCTTTGGCATAATATTCAGCTGAAGATTGATTATCAAATACTTCATCCGGAATTTCAAAAGATCTAATTTTTCGAAGCATTGAAATTACTTGACTTTTAGAAATTATATCATTGGTTGATAATTTCTCAGTACATTCATGGATTATGCTATCAATATCCTCAATAGATTTATCCACTACTATTCCTGTTACTTGTTTTGTTACCATAATTTATTTTGTTAATATTATACATCATATATAAGAATCTCAAGGGAGAAAGAAAAAAGAGAGGGAAATTAAATCCCCTCTTTATCATATAGTACTTTAAATCCAATATAATGAGACCTTGGAACAAATACATCTCCTACTAAAGGTATAAATCCAATCTCTCCAGTAATTTCATCTATATCTTTTGACTGTCTTCCTTTCTCTATATATAAGGTAGAACAATTAAAATCAAACTCCTTAAGAACTTTTCCACTTTTTGAATAAGCTGTAATCTTAATTAGCTTTTTATTTTTCTTCGTAATAAATCTACCAATCATTTTCGAAATTTTCTCAGTTCCTTGAATAGATATTAATCTAAGGTTATTTTCTCCTGGTTTAATTGTCTTTGAATTTATCTGAGTTAGTGTTGTATATAAACTAAGACCACTCATTTCTGGTTTAAAATTACTAGTTTCGAATAATTCATTTAATTCTGCTGCTTCTTCTTTTGTTAATTTTTTCATAATCTTTATTTTTATTTATTCTTTTCATTAATAAGGCTTTCACGGGAGAAAAATAAAGAGCCTCAATCCGATGTTTCCAAAGGATTAAGACTATCTTTTTTATTTACTATTTCTACTCTATGTGGCATCCAAAATCTCAAAGAATCAATTTCTTCACGATGTAGTAAGAAATCAATTCTATTTGTATGCTTAGAACCCATAAGATCTTTTACTATCCATTCACCATTTAAGCCTGGACATTTCTTAGACTGTATTAGAACTGTATCTCCAAAGCTAAATTTTCCACTTCTTTTAAGATCTCTAGAGACTGCAATCCATCTATGTTCACCTGTTTTAACTTCTTCAGGATGAACCTTACTTCCATCTGCTGTAATGCTTCCCGATCTAGCATAATAAAATGTAGCTAATGGAGTAGAATTTAAGTCCTTGGAGGGGCTATAAACACTCCAACCAAGGACTAGAACTATTATGATAATTAATCTACGCAAATTTCTTTTCTATTAAAACTTTCCCATTCAAGCTTTTTCAATGCTCGATTCAATTCAGAAAGTTTACCCTTTGTAATAGACCATCTATCGGTAGGATAGTCTAAAGATTCAAGATTTACTGGAAGAGGATTTTTCATATTCGGATCTGTATTACTATATAATCCGACCGGTTCAATCCAAACTTCCTCTTTTCCTTTTTCACCACAAAGTTTAAATACTGCATAAGTCTTAGCAGTCCAGAGAATATCAACATAATTTCCAGGATACAATTTATAATACTTCCATCTCATTGTATCTCTAAGACCAATAATTACTGATTTCTGGATATTATTACCATTCTCCATTTCAATCAACGGAAATCCAGGAAAACCATTATCAATTACTGGTTTATCTCTCCACAGAATTCCTTGCAAGAACTCAACTGCCTTTTCTTCAAGACCTTCACGACTACCAAGACACATAGAAATAACATCTAAATGTTCACGAATAGCTTTTTTCTTTTGACTATCACAGAATTCTTTTGGATTTCCAATTTTTGTTCTTTCACTAATCTTTTCCAATGATATATATGGAATAAGATCTGGACTTAAACTAGGACTCACAATTCTGTACAGATAGTATGATGGATCTTCGACTAGTTTGTTATTACTCAAAAAAATCGGATAAATATTACCGATCATACTGTTTGTTACGTTGTACTTAATCATTTCTTTTTTGATTTCTTTTTGTTATTACTACTATTTTTGTTATCACTATTTTCTATAAGAGATAATCTAGTAACAATCCGTCCTTTTGTTAAATCATAAGGACTTACTTCAATTTTCACTTTATCTCCTGCTAGAATTCTTATATAATTTTTTCTAATTTTACCTGATATAGTACATAATACTTGATGCTCCATAGAATCTAATTCTACTGAAAACATAGAATTCCCGAGCTCTTCAACAACTTCTCCTGTAAATGATAAATTCTCTTGCTTAGCCATATCACTCTAATACTCCTTCTTTATCAATTAACACTTGAAGATTCCAAAATTTACTTGATATAATTTCATTTACAATAACTTCTGGAATATTTTTAATACCTCCATAGTACTTAATCAAGTCTAAAATATCTACTTCAATTGTTGTATATATTTTCGGAGATTTTTTAGTACCGGTATTAGTATCATAAAAAGTTCTTACACCTAATCCAAAATTATTTCTAGCGTTTTCTATCAAATCTTTAATATCCAATAATAAATTAGGTGTAGCAGAGAATAAATCAGATAATTTAACTACCTCTAGAGTATAATTTGTTGATTTAATTCTTTGTCTACTAATCTTTCTGGAAGCATCTGTAAAGTGATTTTTAAAATAAATACTTCCTAAAGATACATAATTCTCAATTCCAGATAGTATTAAACTTTCTGGATTACCTTGACTTACTACCTCTACTGCTATTTCATTTATATTTATTCCGAGATCTATAAAGAGTTTTCTGTAATACAAATTTCTCATTGCATTTCCATCTTTAAAATCTTGATAAAATCTCCTTACTAAGTTTTCTGCATTCTTATCATTATTATTTCCTTCACCAATATAAATGTCTTCTCTATTCTTATTCAAATCCCAAGAACATAATACAACTTCATGTAACATATTCTTAATCATTTCAGAAACAGATTCAGGAATAAGATCTGCATAAGAATCTGATTCACTTGATTTCAATGAAAGAATATCAAGAATATATTTAGGATTTGAATAACTAGAAAATCCATAATCTGAAGTAATTGTATATTCCTTCATTGAATTATCAAAGATATATTTTTGATAATCTTTCAGACAAGTTATATCATTCTCCAAAACATTTCCAGAATCTACAGCGCTTGGAAGAGAGTACATAATCTGAATATCTTCCGGTCCAGAACCAATTTTTCTGGTTTTTAGAATGTCAGAGATTTTTTTCTCATCTCCAAGTTCAGAAACATATAGATACGCTGGAACCATTGAAGAATCTCCAAGAAAATCAGAATTTAACTCGTTCTTTTTTCTACTCTTAAATTCTCCAAGATAATAATACGTATTTGTTAATGTATCATATCTTCCACCAGGAATCCACTTCTTTACTTTTTTATTTAAAGTACAATTCATTCTACGCTTCATCTCTTCGAAAGCACTTTTATATTCCGCCATTTCAGGTGTCATAAAATAAACACTTTCTTGAGAATCTTCTGAAAATACTGCTTCAAATACTGTGTCTCCAAAATTAGCTTTATCACTCTTAACCTGAGTAATTATATTGCCAATCATAGGAACTCCAAAAGCTGTCCGATACATATTACAAACTAAGTAATATTGTTCTGGATCAGGAAATTCATCACACTTTACATAAACACTAAGATCATTAGATACTTTTAATTTAAATGAATTAGATTCAATAATCACTTCATCAAAAGCAGATTCGATATTCTTTTGTACTGCCGCTTTATAAGACTTTTTTTCAGGAGAGGCTAAAAAAACACGCTTCCCTGCTGAAACTGATAAGTCACACGGAAAATAAGCTATCAAATCACTTGTTAATCTCCAAGAATTTTTCTTCATAATTTTTCTCTTTTACTCAATTGTAAACTTAATTTTTTTCTTAACATTATTGAATTTTATACAAGATCCTCCAAGATAATCATGAATCCTGTATATCTCATTAATAAGATTTTCGTTTGCTCCTATCAGCGTTTTTGGATCTACAAGAACAACTGATGCAGTAGTAAACCTTCTTTTTGCTGTATCAGGATCAATTAATTCTGTACAAGAAAATAAATGTCCGTCTGTTGCTATTACTGCATCATATAATTCTGGAATCTTAGAACACTCATAATTAAACCTAGCTTCTATGTATTGTTCAAAGCTAACACATCTCTCTCGCTCAGCATATGGAGTTCTCTTAACACTGACATAATCTTTCTCATAATAACTAAGAGTACTATTAACTCTTGCTATCAGTTCTTTGATAATTTCTTCCGTTTTCATTTAATATAATTGCAATTAAATCTTCAATTAGTTGTAATTTAGGTTTATCTGATAACATTATCTCTGATTTCTCTGGAAATGCTAAATATGTACTTTTCCAATAAGCATCTGGATCTCCAAGATTATTAGTTAACGAAAAATCCATTGAATCTTCAGGAAAATCAGAATTAATCAACCTATATTTCCCAGAAGTATACACAATTTCAGAAGTACTTCTATCAAGAAGACATTGAAAGTTCCCTATTTTAAAAGTATTCAAAATATAATCTTGCTTATGTTCAGAGGGTTTCAGTTCTTTTATTAAACTTACCTTCCAATTACTTAATGTTGTTTCTGAAGCTAAAATTTTATTATATAAGTCATCTGAATTTTTATACATTCCTGGAATTAATAATACTTCGAGGGAAGGAATATATACAAAAACTTTATTTTCCTCTTCCAAAAGAAAATATATACATGAAGACTCTGAGATACTAAGAAACTTACTCCATCTCTCTTCAGGAAATACTACTTTAGAATATTTTACATAGTCTTTATAAATTTCCTTTCCAAGAATTTTATAATATCTACTCTTTGTTATTAACTTTATCATTTTTATAAGTATTAAAAAATTCTAAAATTTTCATATCATTCCAAGAAACTCTAAATGAATCTCTAGAAGTAGGTGCAAATATTTCTGAAACTGCGTCAACGTACATAGTATGAGTAAATTCATCTCCCATATACATTCTCTTCCAATCAGCCTCTGTTATACAATCACGTACTCCAAGCTGTTCTATCGCTAAATTATCAAATCCTATAGTAGCTGATAGATTATTTTGTCGAGTATACAAAATTCTCTTTAAAGTCTTTTCCCACTCCTTAAGATCATACTTGGGTGGATTGCCGAGAGCTCTTCCCCAATTTTTATAACCAAGAATTAATACTTGTCTTCCAGACGTTATCAGTTCTTGGAGATCTTCTGGGGGAAATATTCCGGCAATGATATGATATACTTTTGTTTTAAAATATGTAGTATATTCGTCTTCTAAAGTATTTATTAACTTTTTATCAAACCTATCAATACTTACTCCAAATACTTTTACCATATCAAGTTTATCATGAAATTTCTTACGCTTCTCTTCAGTATTTAGAGACCTAGAATTTATGGTAAGTCTTGGAACAAATCCATTATCATCTGCCCACTTACATAAAACAGCACAATCATCTATAACAGAATCTTCAGTTACATCTCCACCTCCAATAGCTAATTCTATTCCAACTTTAGGAAGCTGAGATAAAACATCAATAGTTTTCTGTAGGTCAAAAGACTTTCCTTCAGAGATACTAGATTCATGACAAAATGGACATCCTATAGAACACTTATTTGTTATTTTCAAGTCTATAGAATCAGGAAACTTTGAAATAAGCTCCTCTCCTCTTCTTAATGCTCGATAAGTTTTTGTACCTGATAAATTATTAAGAGTAACATAATAATTTCCGTTTATATAAGAATATTCATCTGTTATCATAGTACTTTTCCGAACTCTTTTGTCATTACTGTATATGGTAAACTAATCCAATGAGATCCCCAAGTCTGAGTATCTTTTATTAACTCTTTAAAGATTTCATTTTCATTTGTAGAAAGTGAGTATAGTAAGGTTGATTTTTGTTTTTTACCATCACCTTTTATTATTGTTTTATTTATAATCTCTTTTTCCAGACTTTCACTAATCCAATATAATTTTCTATCACTAAGAGAAATAGGTCTAAAAGTAAGCTGATTATCACTATGAAATCCTCTCCACTTTTCCATTCCAAGATTTTTTTCAAATTTTTTGGTTTTGATATTATAAACTATATCTGAAATTAAAGATTCGTTTTTCAGATAATTCTCTATATCACAACCTACTGATTTATTATATTCAAAATCAACTCTACCTATATCTCCTCCATAATCAACACTAACGATAATTTCTGGGTCATCAGTTTCTTCTTCATAGAAACCCTCTGGAGCATCTGAATTATCATTTCCTAAATATAGCCAAGATCTTGAATTAAATATAAAATTCTTAATTGATCTAGCTGATTCCATAATTTCAGGAAATATATCAGAACTATTATGATCTATCTCAGGAGCACCAGAATCCCAGTAATAATCCTCATCCTCTTCAACAATATCATCACTTGACCTGTTTTCTTCCCAGTCAAATACTATATCCTTTGCTCCAGTATATCCTAGGACAATTTCTTTTAAGAGTTTTACTTTCTTCCGATTACTCTTATATTTCCAAATTATACCACATACATACTGAAGTTTAGTCATTGGATCATTATATTTTTCATACTCCCAACCAAATGATTCAGATCTTCTAGGAACATGTATAACTCCCTCTGAATCCATAGGAAGTGTATCAACCAATGAATTAGGATCAACACAGATTACTACAGAGTGAGACGAACTACTATTAGTCTCAGGTAGATTTTTTCTAATTACTTGTTTTATTCTTTTCATAATAAAAATATTTCATAATCATTTATAAGGAAAATAGGCTCTTCTTCAAAGCCTTATTAGTGTATAAATTAAAATTTAAAAGAAGATGAAAAAAGAAAAATGGATTACAAGAACTGATGCTGCAAAGTTAGCAAAAGTAAGTACACAAACTATTACAAACTGGAGTAAATCTGGTTTAATTACTATCAGAGTTATTAAAAATATGACATATGTAGATAAGAAAACTCTGATTGATTTATTGGAAAGCAGTTTATCTAAAAAGACAACTGATTTAGGAGAATTAGAACGCCAGCTAGATGAAAAGATCGAAAAAATGAAAAAAAGAGATCAAAGAAGTAGAAGATGTTACAAGAATTATAAGAATTGGATATAGAAGATACTCACACTGCAAAGAATTAATTATTGCATCTTTAATAGACAATATTCATTACTATAATGATAACTCAGATTTTCACCGCATCAATGAAATTTTATGGAAATACTTAACTTTTCTTAACTCTATTAATAAAGGAAAAGGAGAAAAGAATGTTGATGAAATTAAGAAATTAGCAGATTCTTATGGTTTGACAAAAAGTGATTTTACTAAATATATTAATGATAATATAAAATTTTTATATGATAACAATAAACTAGTTCTCGAAAAACTTGAAAAGTTAACAAAAGAGAACATGACCAAAGACATAGAATTAGCTGAACTTAAGAGAATCAAAAATGTAGAAAATATTGATGTTACTTTAAGTGAAGAGCAAGAAAAGAGAATGAGATTATTAAAAACTAGTATAAGAGACTTAAATCTTTCTCGTAGAGCACTTAATACTTTAGTAGATTATGATATTCAACATAAGAATATGAAAACATTAGGTGATATTGCAACTCGTACAGTAAAAGAAATAAGGTCTATATATAATCTTGGTTATCATACTTATATTGAATTAAGTGATGTAATAGAACATTATGGTCTTTGTTGGAATATAGATATAGATTATTTCATTTTAACTGGAAACGTAAATGTAAAAATAAAGGAGGGTTAATTCCCTTCTTTTTTCTTTCTCCAAATGATGTTTTTGCGCTCCTAGGAAACCTAAACCCTAATACATGATATAGAACAATTATAAAAGAAATTTTGTAGTTGTTCTTTTGTTTTCTTAAGAAATGTGTAGTGTTTATTTAATATATAATAATTATTAAAATATTATGAATGATTTTTGCAACTGTGGTTGTGGATTCAACCCTGGAAGTGATTACAATGCGTTCGGGGATATAGGTTACAATCTTCCGCTGATTTATGAAGTCTATTGCAAAACTATTCAGGAAGTAAATGGTACAGATCCAGATACTCAAGACAAAAATAATAAAATTTATGTCAAGAATGGAGTATTATACCTTCCTAATAGTTATCATGCAAGTTTCAAATCCCCAGATACATTGATGATCTACGATGAAACAGTAACTTACAAAGATTCTACCCTAGGTCTTGTAAATGATTAAGAAAATTTTATTAAACGTTTAATTAAAAGAAAGAATAAATTATGAGCGAAAAAATCTCTAAGATTAGTGTTGACGGAGTTGTATACGATATCGCGTCTACAGGTGGTGGAGAAGTTCCAGGTGATATCCAAGAACAACTCTCTGCTCTAGAAAATAAGGTAACTGAAGAAGCTAGTGCCCGTGAAGAAGGTGACGCTAAGTTATCTGAAAAAATTGAATCAGAAGCTTCTCGTGTTGATGGAATGGTAAATCAAATCAACGAAAATGTAGCTTCTTCTATCGAAACTCTGAATAATAATCTTGTTCAGGCTATCGAAACTATTAATAATGGTATTGCAGCTGAAGTAACTAATCGTGAAGAAGGCGATGCTAAACTTCAAGCAGCTATTGATGAATTAGCTGAAAAAGTAAACGGTGAAGGTGCTGATCTCACTGAACTTGAAGGAAAAATTGAAAAAAATGCAGCTGATATTGCAACTGTAAACAATAATCTTGTTGAAGCTGTTAATAATATCAATAAGAATGTTGCAGACGGTTTCAGCACCATAAACGGAGGACTCAATAATGAGATACGTCCAGAACTTGAAAAAGCTGTTAAATATGAAGATACAGCAACTGAACAAAATCCTGGACGTAAGACTATTTTCCTAAACAATCATGATAATATTTGCGGAAAAACTACTGATGGTAGTGCTGTGAATATTGCTATGGTTTCTAAGTGGAATAAAGTAGATCTAGGTTCTAGTTCAGTAGAAATCAACTTAAACGGTTCTGCTGAAAGACCTACTTATAACGATTCCAAACAAATTGCCCTTCTTGAAGATGTTCATGGCAATATGGAAACTATTGCATTAGTTAAGAAAGATGACTTAACTTATGAACTTCAAGTAGGTGATAAAATTGCTGGTACTATTAATATTCCTGCAGACCAATTCTTGAAATCTGTTGAGTACTCTGCAGAAGATAAATCATTGACCTTTATATTTAACACTTCTGAAGGAGAACAAACTTCAGTAGTTGATCTTAGCTCTTTGGTTGATACTTACGTAGCTGGTAATGGTATTGAATTGATTGAAAATGGATTCTCTATTAAATTAGATCCTTCCAGTGAATCTTACTTGAGTGTATCTGAAGCAGGTATTAAAGTAGAAGGTATCAATGAAATTAAGAAGAATGTTCAAGAAGTTGCTGCTAACCTAGTAACAGTTAATGAAAATCTTACTTCTTCTATCGATGCTATTAATAAGAAAGCTGTTAAATATGAAGATGTAGCTGACTCTAATCTCCCAGAACGTAAAGCTATTGTTCTTAAGAATGGTGATGTTATTTTAGGTGGTAACTTAGAAGGTGGTACATCTAGTCTCGTTCAGCTTAATCGTTGGGGTGTAGCTGATTTTGGTTCTTCTAGCGTCCCATTTAATATCAATACTCCGAAAGATGTACGTCCAACTGTACAAGAAGCAGGTCAGTCTGGTGAAGAAGCTCATAAGATTGCGTACCTGAGTGATGTTGAATCTAGTTCGGCACAGATAGAAGAAGTTAAGGCTGCTCTTGAAACTAAAGCTGATAAGGCAGATGTTGATAGTGCAGTAGAAAATATAAATTCAGCACTTGATCAAAAAGCGGATAAGATAGCAGTTGATGCGATTACTGAACAATTAGCTACTAAGGCTGATGCAGAAAGTGTTGATAATCGTTTTGCTACAGTTAACGAAGGTCTTGATTCTAAGGCTGATAAGATTGCTGTTGATGCTATTACTGAAAAGGTTGATGGTATTTCTGCTGATCTTGAAGGTGTTGTTAAGTATCAAGAATTCGGTGAAGGTCGTAAAACAATTCAACTCTCTAATTATGACAATATTTCTGGTATCGATACTAAGGGAGAAGGTCATAATCTAGTAATGTTGTCTAAGTGGGATAAAGCTGATTTTGGTGCTCCTGGGGTTGAATTGAATCTTAATGGTTCTGCAGATCGTCCTACTTATAATGATACTAAGGAAATTGCTCTTACCGAAGATATTGAAGCTGCAAAAGAAGGATTGATTTCTTATAAAGTTCTCGAAGATGGTTCTAAAACTATTGAACTTGCTAATGGTGATTCTTTAAGTGGTGTTAATGCAGAAGGTGTTGCTGGATTTAACCTGGCAAAAGTAACACCCGAGAATAAAGTAGAGATTGGCTCTGCTGGTATGGATCTTAACTTAGTTGGATCTGAACCTCGTCCTCTATTTAATGGTTCTAAAGGAATTGCTCTTTCAGAAGATTTAGAAACTAAAGCAGCCGAACTTCAAGATAATATTAATCTTAAGGCATCTCAATCTGATCTTGAAGCTTATATGAGTACTACTGATACTAAAGTTTCTGAACTTGAAGAAAAGATCGGTAATGTTCCTACTAAAGTATCTGAACTTGAAAACGATCTAGGTTTCCAAAATGAAGCTCAAGTAGATGGTAAGATTAAAAAAGCTATTGATGCTATTCCAGAAGTAGATTTGGAACCTTATGCTACTAAAGAAGAATTAGCCGAAACAACTAAAAATGCAGTTAATTATCAGGAATTTGGTGAAGGTCGTAAGACTATTCAGCTTGCTAACTACGATAATATTTCTGGTATTGATACTAAGGGCGTAGGTCATAACATTGCCATGGTTTCTAAGTGGGATAAAGTGGATCTTGGCGCTCCTGGATTGGAAGTCAATCTTAATGGATCTGCCGAACGTCCTACTTATAACGATACTGAAGAAATTGCATATGTATCTGATGTAGCTGGTCTTAGCAATACTCTTGAAGCTTTGAATGCAACAGTTCAAATTCTTCAAAGTAAAGTTGATGTTCTTACTAAAACAAATACTGAAGTTGTAAGTGTTGACGGTTCTGCTGGTGAATTGAAAGATTCTTCTAAGGATTATATCGTATCAGGATCTATTAATGAAAATGCTGAAATCGTTGGTAAGTCTATCTCATTAAAATCAATTAAAGTAAGTGATAATGCTAGACTTAAATTGAATGCTGGTGATGTAGAAGCCAAAGATCTAAATATTTCAGGTTCATTCCCGAAAGCTAATGGAAATACTGTAATAAGCGTAAATAATGCTGAATTTATCGTATTCAAAGATATGGTATTTGATGCATCTGAAGTTTATAACGGTATTGAGATTGGTCTAGCAAGCAATTCTGTACTTCCGAAAAATATCTTGTTCGATAATTGTAAATTCCAAGGTGAATTCAGTAATAATGCTATCTTAGTATTCGGTACTCAAGACAATGCTATTATTACATTGAATAACTGTTATTTCGAAAAGATCAGTAATGCTCTTAGATTAAGTAATAAGTCTAATGCTTCTGGTGTAGTTGTTAATATTAATAACTGTACTGTAGATCAATGGGAAACTAAAGCTCCATGGCAAGGTTTCTTGATTTGCGAAGATTATACTAATAAGACTGAAGAAGAGGTTAATGCTAATAACTTGTTTGGTGACGGTAAGATTACTGTTAACTTTAATAATTTAGTTCATGCTGGAGTAAAGATTAATCCAGCTGATCCTGCTTCAGTTTGTGGCACTAAAAATGAAAGTCAAGTAGTTATGGTATGTCAAGATGCTGTAGCTGGTCCAGAAGGTGATTACTGTTTATCTTATGACGCGGCTAAGTTCCCAGTTGTAAGCTTTAAATAAAAAAAAATAAATGGAGAGGGATTAAATTTCCCTCTCTTTTTTCTTCTCACTCAATAACCAAAAATCTTTAGTTATTTTCTTCATTATAACAGATACCATTCCAGCTAAGATAAATAATTTAGGTAATGATTGGTGAGTTATTATAAACCAACTACTTACTATTATATCTGCATCCCTAGCATAATTTTCTTGCTCTAGTGACATCTTTTCTCCAAGATTCTTAAATTCATTATATTTAGTGAGATACTTTTCTGCAAATTCTGCTCTTTTCTTTCTCTGCTTTCTTATTTTCTTTAAAAACTCTTTCTTTGTCAGCCACTTCTTTTCATAATATTCTTTTAATCGATTCTCTCTACACTGACATTCATGAAGTTGTTTTTTTTTTAAAGATAGTTAAGCTTTGTTTTGCTTGTCTTGTAATTTCTCCTGTTTCCATTTTTATTCTCTTTTAAGTTTATTAATAAAAAATCTCCCTAAGCTATTTCATTGTTAGCTTAAGGAGTTTCTTTCTCTACATTAATAAGGCTTTAAAGGACTCAAAAAGGAAGAAAAATAAAATCCATCTATCTTCACAGACCGATGGACTAAATAGGGTACAACAATATTACAAACTTAAAAGAACCCGTTAATTCTTTTCTTTATCGTTTAGTAACTTGTCTTCTTTTTCCTTTATTTTTGTTTCTAAGTTCTTATTAATATCTTTCATCCAGTTAATTGCTTGATCTTGTATAAAAGTGTTCATCTTATTTTTTACTTCTGAAACACCATCTATTACACTATTCGTCTTCTTAACTGCTTTATATATTAAATATATACCTCCAATAATTACAGAGGTACCTACAATTACTTTTACTGTTTTCATATTATTTCTCACATTTATTTTTATTACATATATAAGGCTTTTAATCCTCTTCTTTTACCTCCCTTACAAGAAGATTCATATTCCTTGCAAGAGATACCATATTCTTAGTTCCTTTATTCTCTGCAACCGAACTAAAGAAAGCTATACATGCATTAGCCACTTCTGCCATTTGTTTATTTCTCCTATACCCAGCACTTTTTCCATATCTATCCCAATCAGCTGGATAACGCAAAACTTCATAACCTTTTTCTTCAGCATATTTTTCTCCAAGTCTATCAGCACCTCTAGCACATCCACTAACAATCACAATCTTTTCCGTTGGGTCTGCTGCTTTTCTTGATAAAATAAGATCACACTTCTCCTTAAGAAGATCGTAATCATCAAATTCTCTAGAACCACAAATAATTACTCTAAACATCTAAATAACCCTCCAATGTTTTAATTATAGAATCAAGTCCTTTATCTTCTCGCTGGGTAGATGACAGCCCAGATAAATAACCATGTAAATAATAACAAAAATTCTTAGGTAACGAAATCATGTCATCTTTTGAAGAGATTTCCGGGCTGAGATAATCCTCCAGCGGTCCATTACAATTATACCCATTATAAACATACCACTTTCCTGATTCGAAGATATATAAATACTCTTCAACTCTCTTAGGTGGTTTATCTGAAAAAGCTGGTTTGCTATTCTCCCAACTCTCACCTCTTCGAACATAATAGTCACAACCCTCAAGAGACTCTGCGATGGAACTGATATCACCACCTAGAATTAACTCAAAAGCTTTCTCAAATGAATCATAATAACACTGCAAAATCTCTCCAACACCATCTAAATAACCGTCAAAGTGACAGTAAATAACCATATACTCTCCTCCTAGATAAACTTGATGTCCATGAATGTTCTCGTATACCTTTCCAATCATTTCAGTAGGTATCTTAACTGAAATAGTACTTCTTGTTGACATAATAATTTAATTTTTATATTTATTTTTCTTTCTTTCCTCTAACAATATATGCAACTCTATCTCCTGCAGCATCTTCTATTTTATCTCTTTGTTTCTTGAGATTATTATCACGACCATAAACTGCACCAATAATAGCTCCAGCAATTGGGATAGCAGCTGTCGCAATTTTTAGCTTTCGTTTCTTCTTTCCAACTGTTTCTATCATATTTTTACGGCTATTATTAATTATATCATGTTTACCTCTTCTAACCTCATCTATTACAGATTTTTCAAAAGGATCAACAGAAGCATTAATTCTCCTTTGCATCTCTGTTTCTACTTTCTCAGTTCGATAGTCATGAACTTTATTTATTCTAGCATTAGTAGCATTTTTTAATTTCTTAATTGAATTAATCTTCTCAAGCTTCATTTTACCAGCAACTCCAGCTGTAGCACCAATACCAGCTCCTAAAGCAGCATCCCATCCTTTATCAGATTTCTTTCTCTCTACTTCTTTAGAGAATAATTTACGTTTTATTACCATTTAACAACTTATTTAAATATTTAAAAAATTTACTACTAAATTCTGGATCTTCTGATTGAAAACACCATCTAAGTATTTTTCTATCATAATTTTCCATACTTGAAACTTCCCCATTTAAGTACGTTTCATTTAATTTTATCACTCGTTTCCTAAAATATTCCAAATCTTCTTTTAGAACTTTATTTATATTTCCCAAACAATCTGAAGTTCCTTGATATAATATAAGAACCTTCCACGTTTTTCCAGCTCTTATATTATAATAATCCTCTGATAAAATATCCATTTCGAGTTCCTCAATTTCATCTAATATATTCATTGCCATAAATCCAGGAAATTGGGATATATAGACATAAAACTCAGTCTTATGCTTATCTTTTAATTCTTTTTCTGTTGGTGGATTAATATAAGAATCTATACAAGATATTGCTTTAGAAATTAATTTACCTAACTTCATAATTAACACACCTCCTTTCTAGATAATAATTCATAACCTCTTACTCTTTTTTTCTCTCCATCTACAACTTCAGTAGATTTATACTCCTTTACCTCAAAGTAATTTTCTAGGTCTTTTGCTTTTGGTGTAGCATCATAATTAATACTAGAATATAAATAACCTAACCTATCTTTTATACTAGATAATGTTAATTTATCTCCTACTTTAAATTCTGAATAAATATTAGACTCTAATAGTTCATAGGAAAATGTTACTACACTACTCCCAACTCTTTTTCTATGTCATACCTGTTATATCCACAAGCTTTAAGTTTTCGAGGACCTAATGATATATAATAAGATTTAATATTATCATGCTCCCCTATCTGATCTAACACTACTCCTATTACTTCATCTGAAAATCCATATTCACATAAATATTTCAATTTACTCTTAAAGGTTCCTAATTTTTGATATTCTCTCAGAAATTCAGATACCTCCTGATTTATTATATCATCATTACAGTATTTACCTGTTTTTCTACATTCCAAAAGATCCTTACACTTATCTATTATGCTCTTATCAAATTTCAACTCTAAGAACTCAAATACTGAATCTATATCTCTAAGTTTCTTATCTAAAATTTCTTTAAACACAGATTTTACATTGTCTCTACCCTTCCCTGGTAGATTAGAGGATATTCCAAGCAAAATTCCTAAAATTTCTTTAACACTATTCTTAAATTCAGTTAATTCTTTATTTATAATACATGGATTTATTGGAAGATTTTTAATATTCTTCACTACTTCTGGATTTTTAAAAAAGTTTACTATTTCATCATTATATTCAAACCATTCTCTACCATAATCTATATACAAATATTTTCTAAACTTATATTGAATATTCTTTTCATCTTCTTCAGTCAATTCAGGAAGTTCATATAAAATTTTACAGGTTGGATTATGAAGTTTATATGCATTAAATCTCCCTTCTTTCTTTGTGTCTTCTGTATATCCAATTTTTAACAAATCTATATAATTGTTATCCTTTCCATAACCTGCACTCTTAATTAAATATATCATAATTAATTATCCTTTCTTTTTAATAATTCATAACTACGAATTCGCTTCTTTACTCCATCTACTAACATAGTATTTTGAACCTCTTTTACTTCGAAATACTCTAAAATATCATTGGCCTTAGGAACTGCAGTATAAGAAATAGAAGAGTATAGATCTCCAAGTTTAGCCTTTAAATTAGCTAATGTATACTTCTCACCTGGATTAAAATTTTGATGAATAGTATTATTTAATAATTCAGGACTAAAGGTTACAATACCTAATTCTCTTCTAATATTTGTAATATTATAATGTAATTTTTTCAACCTATCAGGACCTAAAAGCAAATAATAAGACTTAATCTCATCACTATCTGCTATTTGATCTAATACTATCTGAATAACTTCCTTAGAGACTGGATATTCACATAACATTTTGAATTTCTCTAACATAGTGGTTAAAGTATCATAAATGCATAAAAATCTTGTTACATCTCTATTTATTATATCATCCTTTGTTAGATTAGATCTAATACTAGAAAATACACTAAACCTATCTCTATAATCTACTTGTTGAATCTGAAAAGCTCTAATCTCATTTACTAATACAAGTTTATTAGTAACAGGTTTTAGAATGACATTTCCTGTTTGAGAGTTAATAACTTTATTTACTGCTACATAATTATCCTTATAGTTTTGACTTTTTGCTAATATTTGATAATTCTTTGCCAAAGTATATTTATCCTCATCAAGACTTACTTCCCCATAAGCTCTAAGTAAACTTTCTGTATCTTTTGTTTTTCTATCTAGAATTGCTTGAAAGTCAGACTCTTTCATTTCCCTATAATCTGCTGTTATTCTATAATAGAAATTTGCTGTATTTTTCCATGGATTATCCTGTAATCTTTGTCTACCTAGTATCTGTGGAAGATCTTCTGCAATATCAACTGCTAAACAGTCTGAATTAGAATCTGAGAATATAAAACTACGTGCACATAAACTATAAAAATCGGCTCCTAAGTATACAGTTCTAGTACAGAAAGTGAACATCTTGGGTTTTTCTGTTTTCTTTGGTACTTTTCCTATAACAAACTTTTTACCTAGTTTCCTTTTAATTCTTTTAGCATTATCATCAGTTCTAGAACATAATATATTACACTGTTCTGGAGTAAGATTATTCTTTTTAATCATACTAATAATATGATTAACACTATTTACATAGAATACAGCCTCGTCTGATATTACTTTTACAGGTTGACCGTTTCTCATGACAGTAATCTCCTCAAAATCTCCTGATAGATAGGATTGAATTACTTCTTCTGCTTTTGTACCTACAGATTTCATTGTAAGTACCTTTAATGAAGGTCTAATAATTCTGGAAGAATCAGCAGCTTCCCAATCTAAATCAAAATAAGGAAGATCTTTAAACTCATCTAACATTTCTAGATACTTTTCCATCATAGGAGTAGCTGATACAAAGTATGCTGTTGGGGATTGCTGTAAGTGTAGAAGAAATCCTAGCTCTGTATTTGACTTAAATCTAGAATCATGTAAAATACTTTGAAACTCATCTACTACTGTTATAAATCTATCAAAAATCCTTAATTTTTCAAGAATATCTTTAACGATTCTATATGAATCATATGTTACTAGAATCTTAGCTGGTTGATTATTTAGATATCTTTGATAGGTATAAGTATCAATTTCTCTATATAATCTTTCATAGATCTCAGAATTATCTTTCTTTTCATCTCCCTCTTCATCTATATTAACACTTTTAGGCTCTTTAGAAAGATCTTTATCAACTTCTGATTCTTTTTCCATTTCATTTACAACCAAATAAACATCATCAGGATGTTGATCTTTCTTGTTTTCTAATAACATTTTTCTAGGAGAACAAAGTATTACATTCTCAGGACCATTAATACAGTATTCAGTAAAACCACATCCAGGTAATTGTTTATTTATTATACATTTATTTGGAAATTTGTTAAATCTAAATTCATTCCATTCAGAGATATACCTAATACCTCTGGGAATTATAATCTTTTCTCTGTTCATATTTTATAAAGTTTTTTATTAATTTAATTTATTATAGATTCTTTTTAATACAGAATCCAGTTACATAAAATCGAAGACTAAGGATACCCTTTATAATCTTCATTCAATTGTAAGGATTTAAAGTCAGTAGAAGAGCAAAACTACACTTTAAAATTTAATAAAATGGTAATATACTATATATTCTTCTAAATAAAAAAAAAGTGCATCAATTGATATATTCGATCTCCCTTTGGGAGGAGATCGAATTCTTATAATCTATTTATTCCCTATATAGTTTATTCAATCTAGAGCCCGTAGGGCCCTGGAGTGAACCCTTTAGTGGTGAACGGAAGGTATGATAAAGGGTTCCTTAGTCCTCATAAAAATGTATCAAGAAAAAAGAAACCAAGGAAATAAAATCCTTGGTTCTTATAAGTTTTAAATTTCACAATCCTCTATTAAAGTCTTGAATTGTTCAAAGTTTAAAGTACCACCTCCAGCACTTTTATGTCCAAAAATAATGCCTCTATATCCAGCACAACTAAATTCTGGAATTCGATCAGGTTCTTTATACATTGATATACTATATACTCCTTTATCTCTTCGATTACATACTATATAAATATCATAATCATTTAAGACAGAATTAAAGACTGTACTTGAAAATGCAGTTCCTATTACACAAACTCCTCTATATTTTCCAGCAACAGTAACGGGAAATGAGAATGATTTAACTACTCCTTTATTAATTTTATCCTGATTTTGTTTAAGAATAGTTCCAAGTTCTATTACTTCTGTCAATCTATCTTCCCAGAAACATAGATTAGGAAATTCATAGAGCCACGTATCAGGATTTAAGCCATATTTAAATTTCAAACCACTCTGTAAAGGAAGTATTACATCTTGCCAATCATCTTCCCCAACTTCATCTTTTCTCCAAGTATCATATACTCCAAGAAGTCGAATAAATTCTGGAATATCTTGACCTGGACAGAAAAATCTCCAAGTTAATTCACAAGCAGCTGGTCCAATCTCACGAATACCTTTAATTCCGGTGTAGTTATTTTGTATAGAACTTTCGATGGATGATACATGATGATCTATGAATATAAAGTTATCTCCATAGTGTTCCCAAACCTGTAACATAATTTCAGGAGGGAAACTTATATCAACCATACAGATCAGGTCATAGGGTCTTCCATTCTTATCTACATACATTTCTGGAATTTCATCTCCATAATTATATCCGGTTTTATCTACTTGGTACCCTTCATCGTATAGTGATTTTACTGCTATACACATACTGGATGTTCCATCAAAATCTACCCTATGAAAGATAACTAACGCTTTTTTATTTCTGTTCATATCCTAATAATTTAATTAATAAATCAATTTCACATTCTAGTTTTGTTAATAATTCTATAGCTTCAATCATAATTTATAATACGTTCTATAAATTCAGACTTCATAATTGCTCTCGCTTTAAGATCTACTATGATTTAAGAGATCAAGTTCCGCACAGTTATACCAAAACCATTTTCCTCCAGAAGAATATTTAGTAACTTCTCTTTCTCTTCGTTCTTCTATAATTTTTATAAACTTTCGATATACTTCCTCTTTTTCTTCTGGGAGGTATGCTATTTTATAATCAAACGTACTAGGATATAGTTTTAATTCCTCCATAAGTTCTCCGGCCGTATATCCAAAATCCTTAGCTACTTGTGAGAATGTAGAAATTTGATATCCGCGTTTCTTTAAGTAGTTCTCCATTATTTCTTGGGAGAGAGTTATACTAAATACTCGATTTCTACTATTATATTTCGTTATCATCTTCTTTCTATAAATTTAATTTCAGATTCGATTATACCACGGCCGGATTTTTCATGGAGGGTTTTTGTTTTAGGTATATATCCAGAGTCCATAGGTTCAGTCATATAAAATAAACTAGTTCCTCTAAATGTAGCTGTTATTACTTTTTGGCCAGGTTCTACTTTTACTTCCATAGTTCCTCCAAACAATACAGTTCTTTTATTCTCTGGGAAAATAAATACAAATACTATATATGCTACAGCTATGATTATAATTCCCCAAAATATTAATGTTCTCTTTTTCATTGTTGTTTTATTTTATAAATTAATATTAAATTTTTATTGGTAGGGGAATATAAGTATACATTAATATTTCCTAAAGTATCAGAAGTTATTAAAGAGTTGTTATTTGGTTTAAGATCTATAAACTTTTCGCCTTTAGGAAGATTAATTGTTACTGTTGTTGAAGAACTAACATCTTCGACCTTTTCAACGGATTCACAACTTACTAACAATAATGTTGTTAACGCTAATAATGTTAATAATTTCTTTTTCATATTTTTTAATTTAAATTTCATATATAAGAATTTCAAGGAGAAAAATGAAGAGGAAAACCTTAGTCTTCCTCCATTACTAATAATACTATGTTATACAATTCAAGCTTTCTTTTTATTTCGTTCTCACCATTTCCTATATTCCATAAAAACAATGGTCTTAGTTTCTGTTGATATCTATATTCACCCCAATCCATCTCTTCAATTTTTATACCCAAAGTGTCTTCAATCATCTTCTTTAATTCTAGATGATTATAGGTTATTTGCATTTTCTTATTTTCATGCATTTCCAATAATCTAAGAATTCCAGAAGACGCCCTAACAGATACTATTTTCTTAAGATATTCACAATCAAGTTCGGTAAGGCTATATATCTCCAGTAATATATTTAATTCTTTTTTTAAGTTGTCGAATGTATAACTTCTATAAATCTCTAGGGTATTTGATACACTTCTATAACACCCCATTCCATAACTTAACCAACAAATAAACCTAGTTATTGTTGCCTTTAATTGTAATTTAATTTTTCTAATAATTTTTTCCATATTCTTATTTTTTTTTAAATAAAAAGTCTACCCGAGTTTTTCTTCGAGTAGACATTTCACTTATGATCTATTATCTTTTCACATATAAGGCTTTGAGGGATTCTGATCTGATAACATTAATAATTTTTTAGGAATATCATCTTCTGGATAAAGATAGGATAATACATCTTCTTTTTGATATTTTTCAATCATTTCTTTCCATGATGTATAATCAATTAACCTAAATCTTATAAACCTATCTTCTACTGGATACTCTCCTCCAATTATATATTTATCATTCTCTTTTACATACCGAGATGTTAATGGTCTTTGTAAGAAACTCTCAAGTTGATGATGTGGATCTTCTCCATAACATGTATCTAGTACAATCTTATAGTGCTTATCCACATGTTGAAGAGGTATAATATCAGGTCCTAAACTAGTTATCATACATATAGACATGTAAGTATTAGGAACTGTACAACCTGATTCCTTAAGAGCTTCTATAGTATGTATCTTAAGAAAATTAGTGAAAACATTTTTGTAATCTTCTATATTTATTTTATATCCTAAGTATAATCTTTCAGATGGTTGATCACTTAGGATAGATCTTGGATTTTGAATTTCTATAATATTATCATATGTCCAAGATTTTTTATTTTTCCAGTAAGTATCAAAAATTATATTAAATAAATCAACACTAACTTCAAACCATTTACTAATCATATATTGGTATTTTAAATAATTCTTTTTCTGTAACCCCATCCAGAAATAATAATTCTCCAAAAGATATTACAAATATTAGATCTGGATTATTAAAACCTTCCCGATAAAATGATAAGTCCCCTGGATAATTTTTGGTCATTATATGATCTGGAATAAAGAATTCTACTCCATCATCAAATAAGAATCCCATTTTTATTCCATACTGAAATAAGAACTTATCAACTTCAGATAACTCAATATCAGGATAAATGTTTCTTCCTAGTTTTATTTGCTTCATAATGGTAGAATGGACAATCTTCGCTACATTCATCAGATAAAATGCAACTATTATTACAAAATGTTTTTATATCATTATACATATCTTTTACTGTATATATTCCTTTTTTCTTCTTTTCTTCATTGATTCCACAAATTGTACAATCTTGAGAACTAATCTGAAAAACTTTATTCAAGTATTTACGACGTCCAGCAACTTCATAATACTCTGCATAAATTAAGTACGTTATATCGTTATCAGACATTGCTTCTTTCTTACTAGAAATATAAGATCCAAGTACTGTCCCAATAAATTCAGCACAATCAAACATCCAAGCATCATTTATAGGAATATATACTTTAACTTTAGTACCAATCCTATAGGTTATTTGTGGATAAAAATCAATCTCTCCAGTTGATATATTTTTCTTGATGATATTAATCTTTTCATTGATTTTAATATAATCCTTATCTTTCTGGCGATTTATTATCCATAATACATTTTTCAACCATTCATAGATCTTTTTCGCTCTTCCCATTTTTCTTTTGCTAATTTTTGTAAATCTTCAACAGTATCAGTTTCATCTACTATTTCTATTCCAAGTAAGTTTTCTATAACATCTTCAAAACTAGCTACTCCGACAAATGTTCCATACTCATCTACTACTATTGCTAGATGTTGTTTAGTTTTAAGAAATTTTTCAAACAATACATTAACACTAGATGAGTCCGGAATAAATATAATATCAGAATCGTAATCTGTATGTTTTATTGTTAACCCTGGCAGATAAACATCATAATCTTGATATATGTCTGACTTATATGCTATTCCAATTATATTATCTTCAGTATCTTCCCATATTGGTATTCTAGAAAATTCAAATTCATCTGGAAAGTCCTTAAGAAAAGTATTAGCATCGAAAGATTTTACAACAGTTCTAGGAGTCATTATATTTCCAACAGTTAATTTATCAAGAGCAAGTAGATTTTTAATTATTTTACTTTCTCTCCCTGTAAATATTTTCTCTCGTTCTCCAATTGTTGCCATACTAGATATTTCTTCTCGAGAAACAGTTGCTTCTTCTGTTTTTGGTGAGAATATAGCCATTACATATCTTGATATCCAGACTATAGGATATGTTATATAAATCATCCAAGTTAATATATTAGCTGTAATTGAGGTCATTCTTTTCCAATAATGTGCTCCAATTGATTTAGGTATTAATTCACTGAGTACTAGTATTAATAGAGTCATTATTCCAGAGATAATTGCAAAATATTTCATTCCAAAAATCTCAACAGCCTCTATACTAGCTAAACTTGTACCTACTGCATGAGCAGCTGTATTTAGTGTTAAAATAGCAGAGATAGCATCATCTACCCTTTCATTCTTCAGCTTCATAAATTTTATTGCTGCCTTAGAACCAGAATCGATTTTAGACTGAATAAATGAAGTCGGTGTGCTTAATAATGTTGCTTCAAGAACACTACAAATAAAGCTAATTGTTATAGCTATACTAAAATAAAAAATCATTCCAAATAAAGGATCCATAATTTTTTCTTGTTTTAAATTTATTTTATTTTATTATTATTTTTATATCATATATAAGAATCTCAAGGAAAATCTAAAAGCCTTATTAATGATGAAAACATATAAATTAAAATATTATGAAACCAAAAAAGAATAGAATTTATTGTCCATTAGCTAATAGAGCTAAGATGTTATTTGAAAGTAAAGATGAAGCTGATAGATTTATAGAATTCAACTCAGAGGATTTTACAGGAAATAAGAAACCTACTAGAGCTTATTATTGTACATGCTGTGGAGGTTGGCATATTACTTCTAAAGATAACATTCATATTAGTGAAGAAAAAGATATTGAAGAGCAAGAAAAAGTGATAAATAAAATGATTCAAAGCTATTCAAAAGATATTGAAAATCAAAAAGAAATAGAAGATATTAATAGAAGAAAATTAAATAAACAGATTACTTCTATAGAGCAAAAAATTGGGAAAAAAGATAAATATAAAACAAAATCTAAAGAACAATTATTATCTTATTTGGATGAAATAAAACAGGTTGAGGATTTTATGAATGCCAATAAAAAAGAAACATTGTCAAGAGCAAGAGCTTATCATAGATTAAATTTATTGAGAGATAAAATTTTTCAAGGACTTGTTTTTAATGTGTATCGTAAAATTGTAGATGAAATACGAGAGGTGAGAAAACTTATATTACTTTTTGAAAATAAAGAAAGGACAGATGAAATGTTAAATGAAATAGAAAAAGAAGTAACTGAATTAGAAGAAAAACTTGGGTATTCTAAATTAACAGAAGATCTTAGAAAGCGAATTATGGACACTAGGGAGGGAAAATAAAATTCCCTCTCTTTTTCTTTCCTTCAAAAACCTTTAAAAATCTTATAAATGTAATAATAACTTAAAAAATTTGTAAAAATGAAATTGAGTAGAAAAGAAAAACAGGCAAAGAAGAAATTAATTGGTGTTTACAAACAATGTATCGATGTAATGACAAGATATATGGAACCAGTTGCTGTTATATCCACTACAAAAAAGGGAGGTACTCAGATTACAAGTATGAGATTCCCTGACTATCATTACAAGAAAATTATTAAGGAGAAAATTCAAAAAGTAACAACAGAATTGAGTAATAACCAAGGTTAAAAACTCAGAAGACTTAGCACTTAGAAATAGGTGTTAGGTCTTCTTTTTGCTCTTCTAGAACCTTAAAGAACTTATAGATGTAATTATTAAACAATAAAACAATATGAAAATCGTAAAATCAAGTGTATCCATTCTCCCTCAACAACCTGGGGTGGATGGATTAATGAAACATGTAGAGAAAATTGGAAGATTGGCTTATAAATCTGAAGATAAAATCACAGAAGATTCATGGGAAAGGTTTGACAACATGCTTTTTTCTAGAGGTCATTGGGCGGTTTTTAACTCAGGAACTGTATATCTCAGTATCCCAGAAGAGGATAGATACTACTTGGAGATCTTTTTCAAAACTGCTCCTTACACTAGATGGTATCATAACTCAGTAACTGGAACTTATGAGGTTACTACAGATCTAAGAATTATTTATCAACATAATCTAGAAGGAGTTATGAAAAAATATTGGTGTGAACCTACTGAAAACCATTATCACAGAGTCACAACTAGATGGATCTGTAGTAGAGGTATATCTCATGAACTTGTTCGGCATAGAACGTTTTGTGCCAAGTAGTGGAGACACTACAAGAATAATCTAGAGAATTGCTGAAAAGTATTAGATTATACTAACCAGCATCCAAATCAATCAATAGAATTGAATGGTTCAGAGACTAATAAGTACTAGACATCTTATTGATAATAAAAGATGATGATATAGTCCAATTTTTCTTGAAAAAGAAATAAGTAATGAGAGCGTTTTCATTTCTTCAAGAATCTCAACGTTATGTAAATTATTCAAAAGATAGATTTGGAGGGGAACTTACCTTTATTCTTCCTCAGTGGATATATAGAGTTAGAGAAGATATTGCATCAACTATAGATTCTCAAACAGGATTATCTCGAAGTTATATTCATGACATAGATGGGCAGGAATTATGGGAAGATCTTACAGTATGGGATAGAACTATTGCAACTTTTGATAGATCATGGAGGAATACAGAGATCGATTATTTATATGCAACTTCTACTGACGAAGGAGAAAAACTAAAACCAGAAGAAGCTAGAGGATTACTTCCAAATGATATAAAAACCGAACTATGTATGACTGGTTACATTGAGGATTTTACATATATTCCTTCTGAAGATACTCCTGAAAAAGCTGGATTCTTTTCATTAAGGTGTGCTAAAGATGCTCATCCAGATATGCAAATTTTAGCAAATGATTTAAAGCAACAATTTATTGATACAGGATTATATAATTTAAAATAAATGGAATGTATTTGGTGTGGATTCAAAAGTAATGATCCAATAGAATTTGAAAAACATCTATCCGAAGAGCATTTTTTAAGTTATCAAGAGTATTGTGAAATTGAGTTAACACATCAAAAAGATCTTGATAATTTTTGCTTCAGATGTAATAAATATAGAGGTCCATTATCTACATTAATTAAAGATTTTTATTATCTTCCTTGTAGAATATGTAGTAACTCTATTACAAAGAAAACAGAAAAACAAGAATTAATTAAGACTATTATAAAGAATATAAAATCTTTTTATGATTATATTCTTAGTGATAGATATTTACAACTATTCTTAATTGATAGCATTTACCATTTAGCTACCTATTCTCATGATTACTTAGAATTCAAGAAAGTCCTAAGTAAACTAGATCTCCCGAATCGAAATGATATATGGTTTTTAGATTGGGTACCAGGATATCCAAAAATTATATCTATTCCGAATTTGACTGGTATAAAAATAGTAAATCTATCAGAGAAATATAGAATAGTATCAGGAAAGAATAATATAGAGATTAATAATTATAAAATTCTTTTCCCTGAAATCGTTCCTTACGATAAACAACATTTTAGTAGATATAATATTCTTAATCTTAATTCAAATAGAAAAACAAAAAGATTAAAATTAGATAATTCTCCTAATTGTGTTAAGTTTTTCAATACTCAAGGTTATGGTACAAAATCAATATTTAAAGTTATTGATACTAAAACAGAAGAGCCAGTAAATCTAAAAGAAATAAGTTATCAAGATTATACTATAATAAAATTAATTCTTCTAAGAAATAAGAATTATATGAGATTTGTATTTTCTATTTTCTTAGAATTACTTGGAGCTTGTAAAGTATTTAAGGATTCAGTATTTCTTAAGAACAGTATTAATTTAAATTCTGAAAAAGAACCAATAATTAATATCTCTTGGCTCCCTGAGAAAAATGAAACATTATCTAATAACATAATTAATATATCTATTTTATGACAACAACATCAACAAAATTTAAAGTACAAGGGGTAGGGTTAGATACTTCGAATATGACCATTAAACCGTGGGTAGATCCTGAAGATGAATACTCTTTTGATTATTTTCATACATCTATCTCAGCTAATAATGATTTTTTGATTTCTGAATTTATAAAGAGTTTTTCAGAAAGTAGCTTAATCACTTCTATTGATTTTTTAGATAATCCTGAAAGAGCACTCCTTGGGCATCTTCTTGAACTTGGAAGAAAGAAAGTCGACTTGTTATTGATAGATTCTGAAGTAGTTCTTAAAAATCTGGAAACTATTAAAGAAACTATTAAACAACTTAGGGAATATAAAATAATTGGAGAGTTTGGGGTAAAGAATCCAAAGACCGCCGAAGATCTCAAAGCCATAGAAAAAGCTATTGAAGAGAAAATTAAATTCGTCTCTCTTGATTTATGTCCTTTGAATTTTAATTATGATATTGTTAATTACTGTAAGGAAAATTCAATAGATTTACTTGGCTTTAATCCTCTCGGCGGATATATTAACTCAGCATCTGTAATCTCTAGCTTTACTATTCCTTATCTTCTTGGTTTTGCTGGAAATTATTGTTCTGTTATATTCTTATCTGGACGTGATTTGATTTTATCCAAAGAATCAATGTTGTATATAAAGGATAATATAATTGGATCTGAATGTTCTAGTAAATTTTCCCTTAAAAAGAATGTGTCTAGACTTCATAAACCACTTAAGAAAGTTGTGGATACTTCATTAATATTTAATAAGAATCTAGTTTTAAGTGTAGATTCTCCTGAGTATTTATTTCCTTTAGAAGATATTAATATAAATCTAGGTTCTCCAGTAAATATTGTTGATGGAGTTGATCCGAAATTAAGAACGGAATTAGAAATGTTTGTGGATGATCTTTTGGAGGTTACAGAATTTCCGAAAGATGCTACTCTTCAATCTAAATATGCTATAGTAAGGTATCAAGTTTTATCAGCTCTTCGAATGAAATTTCCGGAAACTGATGGATGGAATATTCATATAGTAAATACGGGAAAACTAATCTCTGGAATTTTAGTGCATAGAGTAATCGAAGAAAAAAAGAAAAGATTCTTTAAAAAGAAAAATTCTCAAAAAACTGAATCTAAACATTTTCTTTGTGCACTTCCTAAAATTGATCTTCCAGTATTTATAGAAGAGCCCGATGATAAAAACACAGTCCTTGAGAACTCAAACCCTAATAATTGAGAAAATCCGGAGTTAGTTGTGTACCCCGGAAAATAAAATAGAAAACATTAATAAATAAAAATTATGAGAGTTTATAACGGAACAAAATCACAAATTAATTTACCTTTATCAGGTACTCAACGAATTACTATCCCAGCACATTCTGTTTCTGGTGATATTATGCCTAGTAATGAATTTCTAAGTTTACTAGTAAGTTCTTATGATTACAATGAACTAGCATTAATTGTATCAGGACCATTTGAAATAAATATGTGTGCAGGAGTATCAGGATCAGTAGGTTTTGTAGTTCAATCCCTTGATGAAGCTATTGAACGTTTTGCACCAAAAGAATGTCCGAAGTGTAATCAAGATCCTTGTGTTTGTAATAAGGAAAAAGAAAAAGAACCGCAGCCAGTAGATAAAAAACCGGCAGCAACTCCAACAAAACCGGCTGAAAAAGAGAAAGAAAAATCAGTACCTGAAACTAAAGAGGAAAAAAATAAATAAAGTATTATAAACTATTGGAATCTCATAGAATTTTATCTAAGGGATTCCATTTTTATTTCAAGAGTATAAATATCATGGAAGATAGAAGTTTTATCTTTAAATTTGATAACAATGAAATTAATTTTTCATTAAGAGGAGATGGTAAGGGAACAATGATTAATGCAACTGAAATGGCTAAACCTTTTGGGAAGCTATTTGCTGATTGGTATAGACAGAAATCTACAAAAGAATTTCTGAAAGCATTAGAAAGCGTTATGGGAATTCCCATAACGGATTTAATTGTAAAAATTCAAGGAGGTGTGCCAAAATTTCAGGGAACTTGGCTACATGAAAACGTAGCCCTAGAATTCGCTAGATGGTTAAATCCTATGTTCTCTATTTGGTGTAATGATAGAATAAAGGAAATAATGATTAATGGATATTCTATTATTGATCAATCTAGAGAATCGTTTGAAAGAGCTTATATGGATATTCAACAAAAATTAATTGAATCTAATAACGAAAATATTTACCTTAAGAATATATTAGATTCCCAAAAGGATTTAGTAACCTTTGCAAATCTGGTTCTTTCTACCTCAGAAAGTCTATATACTATGACTGAAATTACGAAAGGATTAAATTTATGTAAGTCTAGCAAAGATATTTATAGTATTCTAGAAGCAAAGAATATTATATATCATCAAGGTAATAAATGGTTCCTAAGATCTCCTTACGATACTCTTGGATTAACAAAAGATGTAATGATTGTTGGGAAGGATGGAAAACCTCACAATCAAAGAAGATGGACTGAGAAAGGAAAGTATTTTATCATGTCAGTTTCATTATAAAAATTATGGTAGACTATAAAGAAGTAAAATTAAAAGATGGACGTGTATTAGTGTTTTGTAACTTCGAAGAACTTCTTAAAGATTTTTATGGAGTATCTAGTATGGAAGAAGTAGAACCTCATGCAAATTCAACAGGACACTATATTATTCATTGTCCATTTTGTAGAGATTCTGGACATACAAAACATAAATTATATATAAAAACTGACTTAACTGTTGGTACTTGTTTTGTATGTAATCGAGCCTATATACATGTGTCTGATGAAGTTGATACATCATTTAAAGTACCTGATTTTATGTCATTGTATTATGGATATTCAGGTCATCCAAATGTAGTTAAACTTACAGAAGATCCTATATGGACATTAGATAAATACTGGAATGAATTTGATAATTTTGATCAAAGAGGCTATGATTATCTAATGAGTAGACATCCTTTTATGAACGACATCTATAAACTCCTAGACTTTAAATTTGTTGATGGAAATGTAGTAATGCCATTTAAATATCATGGGGAAGTATTTTATTACCAGATTAGATTTTCTGGAAAGACAAAAATTAGATATCTTTTCCCACAAATATCAGCAAAGCCTCCTTATGTAATAGATCATGGTCAAGGTCTAAGAAAAATAATAGTAGTGGAAGGGGTATATGATGCTATAGCTGCTTTAATTATGGCACCTGATTATATACCTTTTGCAGTTTTGGGAAGTTCTATATCAGATTATCAATTAGATTTTCTTAGTGAGTACGTTCCTGAAAAAATTTTATGTTACTTAGATGATACTGAAAAATCTATGAGTGTGGCTAAAAAAATAAGAAAAAGAATAGATTATTGCCCTATTAATATCATAAAATCTAATGGAGAAGATCCAGAAGAATGTATGAAACGAAAACTTAGGGCTGGAAATAATTTACAATGGATTAAATAAAATGATAACAGCATCGATAGATAATACTATAAATAAAATAGTAATAAAAACCGATGACCCTAGTGTAAAATGTCTTTTAGAATTTAAAAGAAAAGTAACTAAGTATTCCCCTTGGTTGAAATCTTGGAATACAACTGAAGAAATAGCAAAACTTTATGATAACCCTAGATCATGCGGACCTAAGAAAGGAATATATACTTTTATCTTAGGAATGGGATGGGCAGCTTATATTGCTAATGTATTTAAACCAATCCTATCAGATACGGATTATAATACAATTCTTAGAACAATATTTGCAGATTATTATCGAACCTATCCATTTCCAAATCTTAGGGATTATCAAAATGAAGATATGTTACATGTGTTAAAATATAAGAGAGCAATTATTCAAACTAATACCGGATATGGTAAAACTGAAACTATAGCAACTCTTATAAACTATGCACATAATGAACTTGGAAAAAAAGTATTAGTTATAACTCCAGGAAAAAAAGCGAAAGATGAAATTGTAAAAAGATACGAGTCTAGATTTGGTGGTAAATTACCTACATCAATAGATGGAGATCTTGGATGTATAATTACTTCAGGATTTCTAAATCAAAAGAAAATAAAAGATCCAGACCTATGTATTTTAGAGGAAGAGAAACTTAAGAAATTCGATTGGATTCTAGTAGATGAAGTAGAGTATACTATTAATCCTTCTGGTGAATGGATATATGATAGACTAGTGAATGCTGAAGTTATGTATGGATTTTCTGGAACTGCAGATCGAGATTCAGGAGTTATGATCACATTTGCACAGGGAATTACGGAAACAGTAGTAAGAAACAAGGACTTAATTAAATATTTCGGACCAGCATTAGTTTATAGAATGCCTACTAGTCTGAAAATAAATAGTATCCATATAAATACTATCGCTCTAAATAATATTAAATTTACAGAAGAGGATTTTAATGAGGATAATAATGTCTATAATACAATAATGTCAAAAATTTGGGTTGATCCTGGAGTATGTGAATTGATTGTAAAGATAGCAAAAAAATATCCTAAATTATATATCCCAATAAATAATTTAAATAATATTATTTCAACTTGGATAGATAACTTTTTTATTGGAGTATTTAGAGTGCTCTTAATTTGCGGCGAAGGATATATTTATTATGATTTGTCTGGAAATAAAACAAACCTAGATCTTCAACAATCATGCGAATATATTAAAAATGGAATGGTAGATATAATTCCTAGTACCGCCGCAGGATTTAGAGCACTAGACCTTCCTGGATTAGAAAATATATTACTAGTTTCTAATATCAACGCTGGATCGGTTCTTCAACAACTAGGACGAACAGCAAGAGGAACTAATATGAACGTTCTTGCACTAAAACCTAAAATACCGAAAAGAATCCCGGTATATACAAAAGGATTCGAACAAAGAGATGAATTATTACATAACTACTATAAGTATTGTGATATTCAAGATATAGTTATTAATGAAGAAAATCTTTAAAAATATAGTATGGATAATGGTAGTGTATTTGATTTGATTTTTAGCTGTTTTAATCAATATTTATTTCAGGATGCTAAAAATAATATATTAGATCTTCAATATTATTTTCAGACTAATCCACAAACAGCCGGAAATGGTATGGTCTCTCAACTTGTGGATGCTATAAAGACTTATCCTCTAGAAAATATAGATGAGCCTTTATTTAGGAGTATCTTATTTAGATCTCAGAAAACTCCACAAGAGACTCAAGAGGTGATGAATGAAATTATAAAATGGAAAAAATATACAAAAAGTCAAATTGAACCAGCCAGAAAGATTTTAACTGATGTAATATATTCAGTTAATCTTCAAAAAGCAAACAGACTCTATTCTCAAAATCCAGAAGAATATGTTAAGTTTGTGAAAAATATAAATGTTAAAACTACTGCTGATCTAGATAATTTTAGTGAGATTGGATTTACACAAATAGATATTAATTCAATCATCGCTGAACAGGCAGAAGGTGGTGTACCTAGTAAATTTGAATGGATAAATAATTGCTTTTCATGCGGAGCTTATGAATTTGGACAACTCGGACTTATCGCAATGCCTCCAGGAGTTGGAAAGTCTCTTTTATCCATGCAGGAGGCATTGAACATGAGTTTACAAGGTTATAAAGTACATTATTTAGCTCTTGGAGATCTTAAAATGAAAGACTTTAAACGAATGAAGCATAGATATAAGAATCTATGAAAATTCTATTAAAATGCTAGAACTATTAGAATAAAATAGAATTAGCATCTCTATCTTTTATCTAAGAGATAGAGTTCAACGACTAAATATAGAACTATAAAAATATAGATGATATAGTCTAATAGTTTAATGAAAATTAAATTTATAATGATTATCAGATTAGGAGCTCAATTTACAGGATTGTCATTTAATGAAGTATCTCAAAACATAGGACCTATATACAATAGTATGTGTCAAATGATTGGAGATAATCTTAGTATAACTATACTACCAGCTGGAAAAATTTCAGTAGATGAATATATAGAATTCATGAAAACCAAAGATTATAAAATTTTATTTATCGATTATGACGCGGGTTTCCGTGGAGCTAATGGTGGAGAAGATGGTTCTATGTATAAATCATTTGGAGATATTTATGATAAACTTACGGAATTAACAGGATTAGGGAAATTAGTATTTATATTATCTCAATTAAAAATTGGAGCATATAGCCAATCGATATTGGATATGAGCTACATCGCGGGCAGTAGTCACAAAGTAGACGTTTGTGACTTTATTATCACACGCTCTAAAGGTGGGGATGGACCAAATCCTAATAATCTTGGAATATCAACGATCACAAAAAATCGGCGTGGAGAAACAAATATGATTGATTACAATATAAGACTTCAAAATGGTAGATTTAGAAGTTTGCCAAAAAAAGTGTATGATGATATAAGGATGATTCAAGACAAACGATATTTTTCTGAGGCAGATATTGATTTAATGATTAATAACTATAATATTCAATATAATCAAGCTCAACAGAGTGTATATAAAGCTGGAGGGGCTGGACCGCAGAGACAAGGAAATAATATTAACGTTCAGCAAGTTGTTTCAGGACCGACTCCATTTAATAAATCTTAAGGTGAGTTTTTGCGCTTTTAGAAAGATTAAAACCTAATATATGAAAGAACATTAGAAAAATTTATATTTTAATAAATCGATCTAGTGTTCTTCTATTATTTTAGTAGGTTCTGTAAGAAAGTATGGTAGTAGAATTGCGCAAACCCTACTACCAGAAATCTTACTTTTAGTTTCTACTAAAATAATAATCTATTATATTAAACCTATTAAAATAAGAATTATGGCAGTATTAAAAAATCAAAGTTTTAGTAGAATTTTAATGTTACAACTAGGAGATCAATTAGATTCACTAGATAACATTAAAATTCTTAATATCGTAAAATTAGGAAAAGATATTGAATTTTATTTAAATCAATATTGTGAATTAATAGATAATGCACTATCCCGAGGTTTAGATAGAAAATCATTAGGTTATTATACTGAATGTCATCACATATTACCTATTTGTTGCGGTGGACTAAATGAAGAGAATAATTATGTTTTATTGACTGGGTTAGAACATATACTAGCTCACATACTTCTACATTATATTGAACCAGATAATTTAAAATTAGCCAGTGCTGCATCTTTTATGGTGGCTAATAGAGAGTGTATTACAGTGAAAAGAAAAAATGCTATTAAATTAATTGAAGAGGCTGATATAAATCTTATAAAATATTTGGGAAATTTACGTTCTAAATGTTCATCTAATAGTGTAATTTGTTGTGATAAAGATAAAAATATACTAAAAATATATAATAAAATGATGGACTTGAAAGATGATGGATTTTCTGAAGTTACCGTAAGACGTTCTATTAAAGCGAATAATAGAGTATCTAGAGGATATTACTGGTACGATTTATCATCATGGACATCAGAAGAGGAGTTAAGAAAAATAGATAATTATTATCATAATGATGAAGAGAGCATATTTTTAACTTGGGGAATAAGTCTAAATAGTATAATAGCATATACAGAAAATAAGAAGATTGTTAGAATATATTCTGGGCTTAATGATATTCAACTTAAAGAGGATGGATTTAATTCAAGTTCTATTTCTAATACAATTAGAAGAAAGAAAATAAATTATTATAAAGGATATTATTGGTGTAAATTAATAGATTGGCTAGATAACGATGAAATTATTAAATATAAATGTTTAGACTCCTTACCAATACTAAAGTTGAAGGATCCTGATTGTTTACCTCCGCAAAAAATAGTTAGATGTGATAAAAATTTTACAGTTCTTAATATTTATAATAACTATCATGATGCTGGAAAAGATGGTTATAATTTTCAATCTATTTGTAGGATATTTTCAAAGAATCAAGTAAAATTTAAAGGATATTATTGGTATAAATTTGCTAAATTCGAAGAAAGCCACAAAGATAAATTAGAAGAATTTTATAAAAATGATGGAAAAATTATTGATAAAGGACCTGATATAAAAGAAACAAGAATAGTATGCTTAGATGTAAATCATAAAGTTATAAAAATTTACAAAAATATTCTTGGAGTAAAGAAAGATGGATTTATAAGAGAATCTGTAAAAACTGCTATAAGAACGGAAGAGTTCTATAGAGGATATTATTGGAAACATTACTCTGATTTAGACCAAAATAAATTAAGTGAATTTTATAATAATAAAGAAGTAATATTAGTAAAGGCAGAACTCTGGAGATATTTATGTATTGATTTCAATACAAATGAGATTATAAAAATGTATAAAGATCCGAAAGAACTTGAAAAGGATGGTTTTTTATATAGTTCGGTTAATAAGGTCATAAAAAATCAATCAAGTCACTATAAAGGTTATGGATGGTTATCATATGAATATGCTAAAAAGTATATTCCAGAAAAATTAGAAGAATATTATAAAGATCATCCAGAATTTAGGGAGAAATAAAAAAAAGAGATTCGTTTATTTCGAATCTCTCCATGAAAATATTTTATATTTATTTTCCGAATAATGCATCATAACTCATTCTAAATGCTGAGTATAGTGCAAAAACTTCTAGGATTACTATAAAAATTTTACCTAGAAATATCATCCCTAATATAAGGATGATAATTACAATTAAAAATTTTTTCATTTTCTGAAAATTTTTAAAGGGTTGATACTTTTTCTAATGTTCAAATTTTTCTACTGATTTGTTGTAATTCCTTTAAAAATTTTACCCAACTACCTACTGTGTTATAGGTGGTTGGGTTTTTATTCTTTCATATATAAGGCTTTTAAGATTTCACAGACGGAAGTTGGTTTTTCTTCTCTAAATCAATAAAAAGGGTGATTTCTAAGGGTGATTTTCTTATATATGAGTAAAAATTTAAAATAAAATTAATAAAAATGAAAGTAATTCAATCTAAAGTATTAGTCATAGTAGATAAAAAAGATACTATGACTCAAAAGATAGGAAATTTTGTTGTTCCTGCGAGTGAATGTGAAAAAGCTGAGGTTATTGGAGTAGGTGAAGAAGTTAGCGAGGGAGTATTAAAACCTGGTGATACTATCTTGATTTATCCAAACACAGGAAAATCATTTACTCAAGATGGAACAGAATATCGTGTTATAACTTTAAATGAAATTATTGTAGTACTTTAATTAAAACGAAACATGTCAGAAGGAAAAATTATTAATCACGGCTTTGAAACTCAGGCCGAAATTATTGAAGGTGTAAAAAAATCAGTAGAGGCAATTAAGAAAACACTTGGCCCGTCAGGTAAAGCCGTGTGTATTTCAGGATTTACAGGTCCAGAGGTGTCAAGAGATGGAGCTACTGTTGCTAAGTCGATTTCATTTAAGAATCAACTTCAGAATACAGGAGCTATCTTTGTAAAAAATGCTGCCGCTCAAACAGAAAGATTAGCAGGTGACGGTACAAGTTCAACTTCACTATTAATCAAAGAAATGTGTGAAAAAGGACAAAAAGCATTACGAACTGGAGCTAATGTAAATGAGGTGAAATCTGGTATGCTTAAGGCCGGAAAATGGATGGCTGAGTATATCAAAAATAATTCAATTCCAGTAAATGATGATATGGAAAAGATCAGAAAGGTGGCAACTATTTCAGCCAATAATGATCCGGCCATTGGAAATCTGGTAGTTGAATGTATGGAGAAAGTTGGAATGCTTGGTATTATTACAGCTGATTTCTCTAGTGGTCTTGAAACTACTATTGATGTAACTACTGGAATGAAACTCGATCGTGGTTGGGCTTCTCCACAGTATGTTACAAATCCTACTGATGGAACTTGTGTAATGGAAGATCCTTATGTAATTGTAGTAGGAGAAAGATTATCTAGTGTACAGCAAATTCTTCCGTTAATGGAACAGCTTGTACCTACTGGACGCCCATTCTTATTTATAGTAGATGATATTGATGAAGTAGTAAATACAACTCTTGTTATGAATACTCTTCAAGGTGCAATTAGATGTTGTGTTGTAAAAGGTATTGATTTCGGAGATTCAAGGAAAAATATTATGGCAGATATTTCAATTTTAACTGGCGGTAAGTATATTTCTCCTGAGAACGGATTATCAGTCACACAAGCAACAAAAGAAGATCTTGGAGTAGCTAAGAAAGTTGTAATTTCTAGAGATTCATGTATTATCTATGAAGGTGGCGGTGATTCTAAAGAGATTGCTGAAAGAGTAGAAATTCTTAGTACTAAGCTTACAGATCCAGGAATATCAGATTATGATAAAACTAAATTTGCGAAACGAGTAGCAAATCTTAGTGGGGGTATTGCAGTAGTGAGAGCTGGTGGTGCTTCTGAAACTGAAAAACAGAACCTTAAACAGACCATTGAAGATTCTATTCTAGCATCTAAAAGTGCTATCGCCGAGGGATGTTCTTTAGGAAGCGGTTATATCTATTATAAAGGATCATTAGAAGCAAAGAAAGATAAAACATTCTGGAAATCTTTAATCGGAGACGAAGTAGAGGGTGCAGAAATTGTATTCTCAAGTCTTCCAGTAATTCTTAAAACAATTGCGGATAATTCAGGAGTCTCAGGAGAAGTAGTTCTAGAAAAAGTTAAATCATCTAAACCAGGAATTGGATATAATGCTAAGACTCGAAAGTATGGTAGTTTACTTGAAGAAGGAATTCTAGATAGTTCTAAATCTCTTCGAGTAGCTCTTGAAAATTCTATTTCAGCAGCATCAATGATTCTCTTAATTGATTGTACAATTATCGATGATAATATTTCCGAAACTAAAATAGAAGGTTAATAAATAATAATATACTACACCTCATCCTGGTTTTGATTTTCATTTCCAGGGTGGGGTTTCATTATTTTATGACAAAGATAATAATTAGTGATACCCATTCAGTTTCAATTGGATTTAGTGACGAATGGTTATATATGTCTTTAGCAGATGGTAGATATCAAGGTTATATATCTAGATTAGCATATCTTTATCGAGAAAAATATAGATCAAATACTTCAAAACTTCCAAATTTTGAGAAAATTCTAAAATTAATTAATTCTCAAGATTCCCTAAGAGGTTATAGGTTTGAAGCTAAAAGAGAGAAATTATTTTATACAATTACTCATGGAGATAATTATAAAAGAATTGGAGTGGAATTTGTTAATAAATTTTTAAAAAGTGATTTATACAACTTTAATGGAATTTCTTCTGAATCTGAGATATATTACTATAGAACAATTCAAGGAGCTTATGAATTAACCGATAAAATTTCTATAAGTTTTCCTGATTTTATAGAAAATATATTATCAAAAACAAAAGATGATATGATCGATCGTTTTGGAGTGAGTTATATTATAAATTATATGCTTAATACGCAGCCGAGAAAGCTTGATTTTCTAATTAATGAGGTTAAATAAAATAAAAAAATTATGAAAAAAGAAGATGATAATGACTTTCCTCTCTATGATGGGGAGGAAGGAAATATTAATTTTGACGAACAAGAAGATGATTTCGATTTTGAACCGGAAGATTTACCAGATTGTCCTCTTACTGATTTAGTTATTAGTAATATGATGATGTCTAAACCTTTCGGAATACACTGGGATTATGATAAAATGAAAGAATTTTTAGTAAAACTTGGATATAAGATAATTACTAGATATTCTGATCGTCGAGAAGTTGAATATGAAGTTGCAATAAAACCTAATTCATCTTTTATACCAGAAGATGACTTTAGTAATATTAAAGAAATGTTTGACTCAGAAGTCCAAGATATAATGATTGGATGGCTATTAAAAAATAAATAAACTTATGTGCGTTACAAATAATATTACAGAAAAATCATTAGAAAAATGGAAAGACCTTATTCTTGCATGTAAAAACTATTATATTGATTCAGTACCTACCGGAATGGATGATGCTGTATATGATATGTTAGAAGCTAGAGCAGCGCAAGAAGATGGATTTTTTGTCAGAGATTATGTTTATCAAACATACTTAAAAGGAACTAAGACAAAAAATTCTTATATAGAAAAAATTAAAAAGAAAAAAGTTGAAGAAAAAACTATGTTAAGTGCTCTTTCAGAGTTTATGAATGAAAACTCTGGAAAATACTGTGATCTAAAGTATGATGGATCTAGTATAGCAATTTATTTAGATTCTTCAACTGGTATTCCAAAAAGAATAGTTACAGTCGGAAATTTAAATTTGGATAACTATGGGGTAGATCAAACTTGGAAATTAATAAACTTCCTTCCAAAAAGATTTCCGAAAGGTATAGTAGCAATTCAGGCAGAGGCATTAGTTGACATTAATCGACTTTCTGATACTGATCCTGAAACTGCTAGACAAAGAGCCAATGGACTAATAAATTCTAAGTATTGTGAATCTGAGGTAAATAATTTATTAACTCTTAGAGCTTATAGATATTATACTGATGATTCAATAGAAGGACAAATACTAAGAAAAACAGACTATCGTGAAGTTTTAAAAATGTTTGAAACTGTATGTTCAAAAACTGATGGACATATCTTATTTTCCCCTGCCGATGTATGGACTATAGAAGAACTTATGAGCGCCGGAAATAAAGAATATACAGAAACAGATAAAACAGTTACTTCAACTGGTTACTTCTTAAATGATGGTTGGGTAGTATATGATGAATTTGGAATATGTCTCGGCGCCTTAAAATTTGCTGGTGCTGGATCAGGAACTGAAGCTTTAAAAACTACAGTAAGAGGTATACAATGGAATTCTCAAGTAGCTAAAGGAAAAGATTCTTGGTCAGCTAATATTCTAATCGATCCAATTCAAGTAAAAGGATGTACAGTAAGAAAACCAAGTGCTGGAAGTGTGGGAAAAATGGTAAAAAAGAAAATTACCCCTGGAGCAATAGTAAGTATTATTATGGCTAATTCAACTATTCCAATGGTAGGGGATTCTTTTACTGAAGGTAATGGAGATTTTATGTGGCCAACTTGTAGCTGTGGTTATAATATGTCAGAAAAAGATGTTTATGGAAGTCTTTTGAAATGTGGAAATCCTATGTGTACTGAAAGACTAGATCGAATGAATAATTATATAGGATCTCTTAGTAATATTAAACAACAACTAGATCTTAATAAATTACTTGTTATAGATCGATTTAAGTGGGAAAGTACTGGGATTAATATAGATCAATTGTTGGGAAGTGTTGAAAGAAATGATCCTAATAGTTACTATAATCAATTAAGATCTTACCTTAAAACAGATTTACAAGTGAGAAATTTAGATTTAGTTTGGAAAGCAAGTTATACAATCTTAAGAAGTTATTATGAAAAGTCTATTGGAATTTAAACAAGAAGCAATAATTGTAGAAAAACCAAAAGAAGAATGGAATAGACTTTATCTTGAACTCTTAGACTTAATAAAATCTTGGGGCTTGGAAGATAAAGTTAACTCTTTTAAGTATGAATGGAAAGGATCAGGAAACTCATTTAATAAATTATTCGAATTATCTTTTCTTCGAGAATTAATATTTTACGTACTCGATATAGATTGGAGAGATCCAATTTGGGGAGATATATTTGATATTGAAAGGATAAGTAGTACTCCTAAATCCTATCACGGTTCAGGAAATGATATTACTATTGAAACTTACCTATTTCAACTTGAAGATAAATCAAAGGTATTAAATAGTCTTAATGGAAATTGGGTATTTGATCATTATAAAGAAGTGAAAGATTTTATGGATCAATATAATGATAAATATTTAAAACTGTTTGAAATTAAGAGATTATTTCCATTAGAAGTAGAGATAGAAAATGTTTGATTTAGAGCAAAGAAAAAATTATATAAAAACAAGAAATGATACAGATTATACTGATACAGTGAAAGCAGTATATAAAATCTTAGTATCTAAATATTCCTACCGAGCAAGAATTTCAGATATTTTTCAACTCCTTAAGGATGCATTTGGAATTAATGAATTTATTATTCTTGATTATCAGCAAATGAATAATGCACCCTTCGAATCTTGGTTAGTTGATCAGTATATATCTTGGAAAAATGGTAAGGAGATAGATTTTATAGAAATATATAAAGCTATCTTAACTGTTGGAGATTTTACTACATCTGAAAAAGAATTGTTTGAGTCAGGTCTGATTGAAGAGCGTTTATGGGCTATTTTCTTATTAGTTGATAGCCCCGAATTAAATATTATATAAAATAACATTAAAATGATTGAAGTAAATTTGTATTCTATTCCGGCCCAAGAAATGAATTCTATGGTAGGCCGTTGTGTTGCTCGTAGCCGTTTTGATAAAGAAGGTATGGGCGTAAGTGTTATGGAATTTGTTAAGGGTTTTTTAAAGAATAATTTAGCAAATTTCGAAAATAGTATTGGTAACGCTGAATTAGTAAGCTTTATTAATTCAGAAACTACAATGAGTACTAAGGATTTTTCTTGCATTAATTATTGGTTAGCTCAAGTTGGTTATCTTGTTCAGATTCAAAATGTAGCTGATGATGAAGAAAATGCAGCCGGTATCCCGACAGGTGATGTAGTAGAGTGGAATGTAATCGATTACAACTTTATGCAATATGATTACCCAACTGCAACTAAAATTATTCCTGGTGAAGGTCTTGAAATTCCAGCTATCCTTAGGCAGATTGTAGAACAGTCTGGTTTGTTTGATCCTAATAAATTAAGTGGTGTTAAAAATCCATTTACATTATTGTTAAATAATATGGATAAAATTAAGAATACTACTGGATCTGTATCACCAGCTATTACTACTCAGATCTATAATCTTTTAGATCAGATGGGTATTAAAGTATTTTGTGCAACTTCTGAAGATTAATTACAATGACTACTCTACAAAATGATATTCTAGAAATATATAATTCCTTAGTAGAGTTTTCTGATAATACAGTAAAAACAAACTTTCCGATTCCAATTAAAGTAAGATATGAAAAAGAAACTAGATTACTTATATTTGAACAGAAAGGAAAAACGGTATATCTAGGTCTCCCAGTCTATTATTGTTTAGCACTGGAGGACTTAGAAAAACCGACTTATCTATTACCAGAAGATTATGATTATCTAATGTCAACTCTTCAATCTTTAATAGCATCTGGAGAATTGATAAAACCTAGAACTTGTCTTGGCCCTGAAAACTATGGATTTAATGTTTATTCAACTAATATTAATGAAATGTATAAAGGACCTGATGTAATTGGACAAGTAAAGTTTATTTCTGGAACATCTTGGTTATTTAAGTTTAGAACAAGAAAAAAGTATAAATTATGAATTTTAACGGAACGATTATTATCACAGATCCCTGCTATATTGCAGAAAATAAGGATTGGGGAAACGGATTTAATTATAATAATATGACTATCTCGGAAGAAGTAGGATTCTCTGATAATTATATTTGGGAAGATACTGGAGTTGGAGATGGAAGATGGAAAGTATCAAAACTAAAAAATATTCTTGGCTTACTTGAGCTTGAAAAATTCATAGATGATATTGAAGAAGCTTACTATAATCTTTACGATAATCCTTCAATTGAAAATCAGATTAATCTTGAAAAATTAGTTAATCAGAGGGAAACTATTGGAAGATATTGTGTAGATTCTGGGACTTTTGGAGTATTTTATCTTGACGAAGTTTTAAAATATAAGCCAGATTTTTTAGTAGAACATGGAGATTGGTGTTATACAATTATTAAAGACTTTATTGGGGATGTAAATGTATATACTGATTCTCGTGAACAAAAACATTTTTTAGGTATAGGTAATAAAACATTTTATAGTAATACAGTATCATGGTTGTAAAAATTATTAATAAATCAAAATTTCCACTTCCAAGTTATGCAAAGCCTGGAGATTCTGGAATGGACCTTAGAAATATCGGTGAAGAATTTACATTAAAACCGTTAGAAAGAAAATTAGTTCCTACAGGCATATATGTTCAACTTCCCCCTAGAACTGAAATCCAAGTTAGAGCTAGATCTGGAGAAGCCTTTAAAAAAGGATTAGGAGTTTTAAATGGACCAGCCACTATAGATTCAAACTATAGAGGAGAAATTGGAGTAATTTTAGTTAATCTTAGTCCTGTAGAGGTAACTGTAGAACATGGAGAAAGAATTGCTCAGATGGTTTGTGCAGAAGTAACTCATATGGAATTAGAGGAAGTTAGTAAACTTGATGAAACAGAACGAGGAGGATCAGGTTATGGCAGTTCCGGAATACAATAACGATATAAAACGACTTCTTGGATTAAAAGGAAATACTAGATTAGAAATTCAAAATCAATTAACCCAACGAATCTTAGAATATGATTATATAGATAAAACTCCAGGAATAGGATTGAGATTTTTAGAAACAAAGAAAAGAAATCGAGAGGCTGGTGAATGGATTTATTATAATATTCTATTCGAAGCTAGAAAATATCAAGATACTCCTGAATATTTAGCACATATTCTAGGATCACTATCAAAAGTAGTAAAGACCTGGGGAGATTATTCTAATATTGATGTAGTTGGAATTCAAGAAGTTGATTGTGAAGAAGCAGATTATTATTATATACTAATTTATATTTTAAGTGATGGAAAAGACAAAGAAAAACTCGAATCCGATGGAGAGTGAAAAAATGTCGGAAAAAGATTATGAACTTCTAGAAAAAAGAAGAGTATGGGGATGGGAAAATGCAATGTCTGTAGCAAATGATTTATGGGCTAGTATTCATAGTTCATTACTTGCTGGAGATCTAGTATTTGCTTATAAAGATACTACAGGAGAGTCAGGATTAACTCAAATTGTTATAGTAGCACTTAATCAACCAACAGAACACTTTTCAGTTGGTATGGTTACATCTGGATATACTGCACTTCTCCCACATGTACCATTTGATTACCTAACTAATACTGTTCTAGGAGATCTTAAAAAGTATAAAGTTGATAAGAATATAATAAAGGCTTACGAACAAATTTTAGAAAATTATAAAAGATGAGCAATTTGAGAATTTTAAGTGTTGATGTTGGTTTCTCTGCTATTAAGTGTTCTTTTAAGGATTCCAACGGTTTAATAAAATTTGAAAAGTTTATTAGTGCAACAGCAAAACTCCCTGAAAAACCACTTGAAAGTGATGATGATATGGTATTTCCATTAGGAGGGGATTATTATGTATTAGGACCTGCAGCATTAAAAGTACCTAGATCTTATTTACTTAAACTCGAAACTTTTGAAGATTTAAAAGCAGTTTATGCCCCATGGTTGTCATATTTAATAAAAAAATATGGCGGAGATGAAGGAATAAATGCATTTGATAAATTAGCTATTGGTTTATCAATGGCTTTTAATACCAATGATAACGTAGATGAATTATTAGATTATTTATATGAAACATTAAATATAAATAAAGAAGATTATATATATTGTTTTTGCCAAGGCTTATCATGTAAATATACCTATAATGAATATGGGTTAAATGTTCGTGAAGCTTCTAGACGTAATGATGTTAAGTTAAGAAATGCATTAATACTTGATGGAGGATTTGAAACTTTAGATTTCTGTAGTATTATCAACGGTACTTCTTCAGCAGGTGCTGCTGTAGGAGTAAAAGATTCTGGCGTAATTAGAATAGTTTACGATCTCGTTGATTATCTATATAAAAATTATTCGATATCAATTTCAATTAAAGAAGGCCAAGTAATTTTAGATACTGGAGTTTTAAAACGCAGAGGAAAAACAATAGATTTATCTAGACAAGTTGAAGAGTTTTCAAAAAAATATATTATCGAAGTTTTTCAATATTTAGATAAAAATTATGGAGAGGTACTTGATGCTTTAGATGATGGTATTATTGTTTTAGGAGGATTAAGTTATTTTATGAAAAAATATCTCCATGATCCTGAAGTAGAAAAAGAAGTAGATAAAATATTTAGTGTATCTGAAATAGTATATCCAGAGGAAGACTCGGAATACTATAATTGCATATCATACTTAAGATTAGCTGAAAAAGTAGCTAGTGATAATATGAAATGATAAAAATGCACTTAGAGAAAGGTTAAAACCTAATATATGAAAGAACATTAGAAAAATTTATAAAAGAAATATTTATAGATCGATCTAGTGTTCTTTTATTGTTTCATAAAAGTTATAGGGGAGATAAGTTTAATAAAGGTTGCAAACTTTATCATTCTAAATCTCTCCTTTTTATTAATAACTTTTATGATATAAATATAATTAAATAATTTTAATTAAACAAACTTTTTATGAAACATCACACAACAGAAAATCAAGATGAAGTGAATAATAGTAGCTTATACCTTGATGAAACAGATTCAAACGGAATATCTCTTCTGAAACGAATAGAGAAATATCCAGACCTTCCAGAGAATGAATTTATCCCAATAGAGTATACTCATTCTAATGGACATACTGTAAAAAATATCTACTATATTAATAAATTAGGACAGATTAAAAACATAGAAACAGGAAAATTATTAAAATCTTCTAAAATTAGAAATTATTATTCAATACATCTCTTTAGTAATAGTGATGATAAGAAAAAATTAGGTATAAGATTACATAGAAGTAGCTTCTACATTTTTAATTAATCCCAATCCAATTATTTATAGTGTAGTAAATCATATAGATTATAATTCAGAAAATAATAGTTTATTTAATCTTGAATGGACAACACAAACAATAAATAATAGTATAGTAAAAGGAAAGCGCAGATATATTTCTAAAGATAAGTTAATGGAATATACTGCTTTAGATGATAACAGAGAAGAATTATTTACTGTTAATAGAGTAGATAATAAAGGATATAATGTAGATCTTATTGTTACAGCTATTTATAGAAAATATAAATATGAAGGATACTACTGGAAGAAGTCCAAATTATCCAAAAAGAAGAAACTCTTAAATTAATAGGATTTTCCGGTAATTTAGATGATTATGAATGGCATGAACATTGGAAATATCCTGGATTATTTGTATGTAAGGAAGGATTTGTTAAGAAAATTATTCGAGGAAATCATAGGATTTTATGTACAATGAGTCAAGAGGGATATATTAATATTATCATCGGAAAAGATCATGGAAAAGAATATAAAGCTCATAGAATAATAATGGAATATATTCTAGGAAGAGATCTTATGGATGATGAAATAGTAGATCATATAAATTGTATTAGATATGATAATAGTTTTTCTAATCTTAGAGTAACCGATGCAAAAGGAAATATGAATAATCCTTTAACTATAGAGAAAAGAATTAAAAGAGTAGTAGCAGCTGATTTATTTGGCAACTTTATATGTTATGAATCTGGAAAATATATTTCAAAAAATATACTATCTTTATCATCAACAATATACAGTTCAAGTGCTTTAGTAAAATTGAAAACTCCAGGAGAAAAGATAATTGTTATAAAACCTGGAGATAAAGAAGGGTTATTAAATAAGATGAAAACAGTAACATATGTTTTTAATAATGAAATGAAAGCTATTGGTGCATTTATTAATATTAAACTATATAAACAGAAAGTAGAAACTAAAGTAAGTTGGGCTATTATTAATAAATATCTTAATTCAGAAAAGTTAGCACCTGATGGAAATTATTATTTCAGAGGAGATAAAGCAGTTGAATTAATATTATCTCAAGGTCATGGAAGAGCTTGGGAATTTGAACCTGAAAATAAATAAATAAATAAAAAATTGATAAACAATGAGTAAATCAAAAATAATTAAAGGACAAGCATTTATTATTGAAAATGCTTTAGTTCAAGAACAGATTTTATTAACTCCAGGACAAGCAAGTACTACTAATATTGTGGAGCTTATTAAAAATATATGGGATGACCTTAAGACAGAAGGTACATATAAAAGTAATAAAAAGAAAAACTACTTTTATTGGGAATATGAAATGACTGATACTGAAAATGAAGATTCAGTTATTAAAGTAAAAATGGAATGCCCCCAGCCAAAAGAAGGATTATTTGAAGAACCATATGATCCTGAAACAGTAGAAGGCGACTATGCTAAATATTGGGTAAAAAAACTTAAAGAATCTACTGAAAATTATGAATACAAGGCAGCAATTCAGAAAAAAGAAATAGTTTTCCCTGGCACTAGATACGTAAATCAAGAAGGTGAAGTAGTAGAAGTAGAAGGAACAAAAATCAGTAATACAGATATAGGAGATATTACTAATTTACTTGGATTGTTTTAATAGAAAATAAATTATGGAAGAGGAAATAATAGAATCAATCGACGAAGAAAAATTACCAACTATCATTAGTAATGATGAAGATGTCATAGAAGAGGTGATCCCTGAAGAAATCCCTGGAACTAGTGGCATAATCGGAGGCAATCCCTTCGGAAACATAAGAATACAGATTAATGGTCAAGATATTTTTATGTAAAATAACATAGAGAGGTTAGATACATTTTCTACCTCTCTTATTTTTATATACTTGAATTTTATATTATTAAAACTTGAAACTTACAAAACACGTAAAATTTAAGTTTTTTCTCTTATATGTGTGATGAAAAAGATGTTTAATTTAGAAACTATTTTTGTTATGTGTAAAGAAAAACCATTTAATCGCCAAGATCAAAAATATCCAGATCTCCCTGACTATGAATTTATTCCATTAGTATATCCAGGTGTTAAGGATATATATGAGATTAATAAAAAATCTGAAGTTAGAAATAAATACACTAAACAACTATTAAAACAACAACAAGATGAATTTGGATATACTACAATCTCTCCACAATATATAGAAAAGCATAAAAGAAAAGCAAAATCTATTCATATAATAATGGCTACCATTTTCTATAATAATTCAGAACCAAAAATATATAATATAGTTAATCATATAGATCATAATCCAAGAAATAATAACCTATCTAACTTAGAATGGGTTACTAAAAGTGAAAATAATAGTCCAGATAGACGCTTACCAGTTCATAAAGATAAACGAATTAAATATACTGCAATGGATAAAAAGGGAAATGAATTATTTACAATAGATTCTTTAGATAGTAAAGGATATGATATACGTTACATTTCTTCGATTGCTAAAAAAAGTCAATATAGCTATAAAGGATATTATTGGAAACGACAAGAATCATTAAATAATCAAAAGTTTTTTGATCTTATAGGATTTTCTGGAAACTTAGATGACTATACTTGGTATGAACACTGGAAATATCCTCAATGGTCTGTGTGTAGTGAAGGATTTATTAAATCAAATAGATTTAATAAATTAATAGGAACACTTAATAATAAAGGATATATTATAGTTGATAGTAATAGTACTAAAGCGCATACAGTTATTATGGAATATCTCTTAAGAAGAAATTTAAAAAAGGGAGAAATAATTGATCACATTAATACAATAAAAACAGATAATAGTTTTTCTAATCTTAGAGTTACTGATCAAAAAGGAAATATGAATAATGTAAATACTCTGGAAAAATTATCAGAAAAAATAGTATTAGCAGATCTATATGGAGACTTTTTAAATTTTGGTTTTTCGAGAGATATCCAGAAACTAGTTGGAAAAGACAATATTAAAAGATCCAGAGTAGATAGGTTATTAAGTAGTAATGTAATTTCTACAAAATATATTTGTATTAAACTTGGAGACAAAGAGAAATTACATAAAAAGATGGAGAATATAATATATAAATTTTCTAAAGATAAATTAAGAGTTCTTGGAGCATATAATTCAATTACATCTGCAAAGAAGGAATCAGTTATTTCTACTAAAAGTATTAGTAAAAATTTAAATTCTGAAAAACCTGCGCCAGACGGATATTACTACATGAGAGGTCCTGAGGCAGTAAAGTTAGTACTATCGTTAGGACATGGAACAGCTGGAGATTTTAAACCTGAAAATAAAAAAAGGAATCTCGAAAACCCCTAAATTCTTATATATGGAAAAAGGAATTTCAATTCTTTTTTAATTCTTACAAATGTATGTAAGAAAAAAAAGGAATTTTTGAGGGCCTCAAATTCTTATATATGGTAGAGAAGATTGAAAGATATTATTTACAGAATCTGGAGATCTAATTTTTATAATAGACCCTGAAACTATTATAAATAAAATCTATCAAAAAAGACACAATATAACAACAAAAGAGGAGCCCTCATGGCGGAATAGGTAGACGCAGCAGACTTAAAATCTGCTTTTCTGAAAAGAAAGTTCCGATTCGACTTCGGATGAGGGTACAAGACATAATTATAACAAATTCCAAGTGTATCCCCTCAAGCTTATACCTTGTAGAAAGGGTAATCGGTCGCATGCAGGTTCAATCCCTGCCACTTGGACAAAGACTGACTAATAATCATTAATTTGATTATTAGTTTCTTTTTTTATTTCTCCAGTAAAAGCCTTATATACGTAAAAATAATTAATAAACAAAAATAAGAATTATGGAAAAAGATTACGAGAAATTATTTGCAGTAAAATATGTTTTACAAAAAGAAGGCTTAGAAAATTTTAGAAGGAACCGTAAACATATTACTGAATTTGAAAATGTATTTTTTGAAGTTGTAAGTAAAGAACCCAGACCTATAAGAAAATATAAAATTTCAAGTAATATACAAAACTATATTCGATTTTATTCACTTAATAAAGAACGGCTATTTTCTAGCAAATTAAGAGATATAGTCAGTAAAAAGAACTTAGAAGACTTATTTAGAAATTCAGAAAAGAAAGCTAAATTTGGATTGATATATAATTCTAGTACGAAAGATAAACAGGAAACAGACTATAATGCCCACTCTATTTTTTGTATAACAAATGAATATATTATACTATATGCATTTATTGGAAAGTGTATTATGGGCAATGATAAAAAAACATTTAATTCATTAGGAAGTGTAGTAATAAAAAAGAGTGATTTATTAAATTTTTCTGAATTAAACTTAGAAGGTTGTTTATATAGCATGGATGAATTTGTTAACTCATACAAACTTTGTAAACAGTTTAATTGTTTGGATAAATTTTTTAAAAGTATTCCTTCAAAAATGATGAATGAGTTTACTTCATTAGGATGGTCAGATACATTAGAAGATTACTATAAAGAGGTAATAGATAGTCAAGAAGATTTATTATCAAATAATAAAACTATAGATGATCTTATTAAATATTTTAAAAATAATTATAATCAAACTTTATATTCGGTTGAAGCTAAGGAATCATTTAGCATAAAATACAGATTTATCTATGAATCATTTAAAAGTTTTATATTTTTGATGACTTCTGAAATAAAAACTGAAACATTTGAATCTGTGTTATCTGGAAAAGTAAAAAATCCACCTACACAATTTGAAGATCCTAATACTGGCCGAAGAAATCAAGGAGTAATTATAGTAGATAAACTATACGATACTGAAATAAATATAGATTGTCCCTTTGGTGTAAGAGGTCATTGGAGAAATCAATACTACGGAAAAGATGCGGCCGGAAATCCAATACATAAAAGAATTTTTATTGAAGCATTTGAGAAGAAAGGTTATCATAGAAAGGCAACAAAAGAATTAGTGGAAAGCAAATAAAAAATTAAGAGAGGAAATTAATCCTCTCTTTTTTAATTTTTCTGCTCTTTTTTATAAATATTCCAAAACTTTTCCACTTCAATCTCTACTTCTAAATAATCCTCTTCAGTAATAACATTAGAGAGTCTTTTATTAAGATTCTCAAGATCTGATACTTTAGAAGTATTATTTTTTGATTCATAGAATTTAAACATTACATTTAGTTTTGGTTGAAGAGCATCAATTTTCTTTTCTACTTCTTTACTAGGATAACCACCTAAAGCTCTACTTATAGCTTTTCCTGTTCCATAAAGAACTTTTCCAGCTAAATAACTAGCAATCATAGTTGCTATTACTCCTCCTGCTTTCATAAATTTTCTATATTTAAGTTTTTTATTCACATATAAGGCTTTGACATGAAAAAAGAAGGGATAATTGTTAAATCCCTTCTTCTAATTTTATTTTCAAGAAATAAATCCCTCGAATTTGTAATAAACTATGTATTCCTCTTGATTTTCTCCTTTTATATAGCGAGAAATTCTAAATACAATACTTTCTAATGGTTTATATTTCATAAGAACATATTCAGTTAAGTGTCGTATTTTTTCTCCCTTTACTTTCTTTTCAAGTTCACTCAAAATCTCAAACTTTCCTGTAGTTCCTATCGAATGCTGAGTTCGGTTAAAAAACTCATTAAGATTTTCTAACTCAACTCCAACAACAATTCCTTTCTTTGGTAATTTAATTTCTGATTCCATAATATTAATATTTTGTTTATTACTACACTTATAAGGATTTGATTCGTTCTATTTCTGCCAACAATTCTTTCTCTGATGTGTAAATATACCAGGGATATCCATATTTTTCTACTAATAGTTTATCATAGCTAAAGTATAACAAAGTAATTCCTTGCTCTCTACACCATCTATTTTTCTTTATATCAGATTTTCTTGTTTTTAAAAATGAATTAAAACTACCTCTACAATGTTTACTGTAATGATTTGGACCTTGTACTTCAATAGCTATATTAAGATTTGGCAAAAATATATCTATTTTAGAATAAGATGAATATGAATCTAATTGAGTATTTACTATTAATTTATCCTGTAAAAAACTTACTAAAGATTTTTCCCAAGATGATATTTTCATATTTACTGATTTCTTTATAAACTTTAAATATTTTATCCATCCATTATTATAACATTTAGTACATAATCCTGGAAATTTATCATGCAATTCGCTTTTTGTAATTAAATTATCATAAATAAATTTCTGCATAAGTTCAATAGAGTTAATTGATTTCCATGAAATTTTTTCACGTTTAGTATAGTTTATATAATTAAGATCTTTTATCCATCCATTCGTAGTACACAAATTAGTTAATCCAGGATATTTATTTCTAAAATCTTTGGGAGACTCTATATTATTTTTGAAAATAAATTCTTGTGCATCTTGAATTGTTTTAATATGCTCCCAATTATTTTGTTTTTTAGGAAATTTTAGATACTTAATCCACCCTTTCTCACAACATCTATTATGTAATCCCCTAAAATTATTATATAGATACATTGGATTAGGTATATTCTCTTTATCAATAAAATTTTGAACATCTTCTATGGTTTTATAGTTTTCTGACCAATTAGTTTGTTCTTTTTGAAATTTTAAATCTTTTAGAAATCCTTTTAATCTAGCTCTTTTATATAAACCTCTATGAGGAGAACTTTGAAATTCTCTTCTGGTTTTTATATCATTGTCTATTATGTATTTTTGTGTTTTATTAAAATCAAATTCTTTCCAATTCATAAAATAATAAATTAAAATAAGGAGGGAATCAATTCCCTCCCTAAATGATTTATTTAGAATTAGATTATTAGTATAGTATATTAATGAGAATCATATATTTTTTAATCTAATTCTGAATTTTCTTTTCTCATATTTTCTGTATGAAAGAAGTAATCAATAGCATTAAATGTAGTTAGGTTATATCTCAATCTATCTACGGGCGTATTACTAGGTCCATAGGAAATAACAAGATCTTCAAATGATACAAAACTTTCATTTAGTATTAAACTAACTTTAGGATCCTCAAGATATTTCTTTGCTGTTCCTGGTTGAAGTTCAGCAAGAGATATATGAGGTGTATAAGAATACTCAGAAACAACTTCATACTTCGTTCTTAATCCTTTATTGATTAATCCAAGTGTTTTATACAATTCACTAGTTTGTTTCATTTTCAACACTATATAATCACTATCATTCTCAAAAGATCCGATCTCAAAATTATTTAAAATTCTTTCAGTATTTTCAGATCTTATATATTCAATAAAATTATCAAATTCGGGTTCTCCTAAGATAGTTTCGATATCTCCTAGAATATTCATCCTAGGGATTTCTTTTCCTTGAGCGTATAATAATGTTATATGTGATTCATTTTCAATTCCAGTATCTTTAAGATCTTCTCTACTAAATATAGCAGATAAAGATACTGGAAGATAGAGCGAGCAATTTAGCATTAAACAGCTATTATTTTCCATATCAATTACCTCCCATATTTAATAGGTTATTTTTACGACGGAATTTAATCTTTAAATCATTTAATTCTTTTTTTAGACTTGCTTACTAATTATTATCTCTAATAAATTTTAGTACTAGACTATATCTTTTACAAATTAGATTTCAATTTATAATTGTTCACATAGTCGTTGAATCTAGTTTTATAAATCTAGACTGCTAATTAAACTTTCTCATTAAGTCTTTCTAGCAATTCTAACAATTCTTAAGTTATATCTCAAACTTTGGACCATTTTATTTTTAATCCACCTTGATTAAATCCCTTATCATCTACTACGGTTAATCCTAGACCAAGTAAATTATTTAAAAATATTTGATTATCTTCCTTCGCAGTGTCTTTTCTAGCACCGCTGATAAATTGATCCGCATTTCTAGAAAGTAATACGGCCAATTCCATCTCACCAATTTTCTGTCCTGTCTGTCTATAGCGTCCCTTTCCAAGTATAGGTTCATCTCGTTTAGCATTAATATCTACGCCATATAGACTTGATGTAACCTTATTACTATATGATGGTATATGGTATAACTCTTCAAGGGTCATGAATCCCGCCTGCAAAGGTTTATCTACTTCTCTAAACTTACCAGACATTCCAGAAACTAATTTATCATATTCTTCTGGTTCTAGATTTTCTTTTAATTCATCGAGATCTGTTAATTCAGTCTCAGGCATAAGAATTTTACTCTGACTTTCTACACCTAAATCTTCAGCCCATTGATTTACAAGTTCTGGAGTAAATTTAGTAGAGAAGCAGCCAACATTGAAATAATACATATCCTCGATTTTACTAGTATTATGACGTTCTATAATTTCTTCTACATCCATACTAGTAAAACGTCCGGGGTAATATGTTTCAAGAAGGGGCTTAATCTTCTTTTGCCCTGTTTTTGTTTTCTTATAATTATCTACAAGATCGTGCAGTTTGTGTGCTATATTTCCGAGTTGTAATTCCATAAGGACACTCGGAATTTTACGATTTATTGTGCTGTAGGGGTTCCAAAGTTAACATATACTAACACTATATGATTTAGACTATATCATCTTCGGTTTTCACATCCAAAGTTATACATTTAGTCGTTGAACATCTCGCTTTCGCTCAATGATGCTGATTGATTTACTTCTCTTTCCAGCATTTTAGTATAATTTTCCTAAATAATATTTTATTAATTTAGGTGACTTTTTATTAAATCACAACCTCTACTCGTCTTTGTTTCCCATCCTTATCTACCATTATTGGCATCATATCGTCGGGTTTCACAGCACTTACAACCATTACTATTACTAGATTATCCTAGTAAATTAGAATATAAATTTAGGTATTATTTCAACCTAGTAAGTCTTTATTCGTTATACTAATAAATTATTATATTTTATTAGCTTGGTATTAGAATTTTACTTCCTTCACCAAATTTACTTACTGATTATTTAAGATATTACTACCTTAAACGGCCTTGTAATTTGACCTTTGCCTCCATCGATAATACTTTACTTAATTAAGTAAAGTCTAGACTATATCTTAAGGAAATACTCCTTCTTTGTACATAGTCGTTGAATATATTTTATTTAATTATTTTTATATCAATGAGCGATTGATTTTTTAAATGTATTTAAATCCTTTTTCTGTATGATGTCTTCCCAGATTAACCTTTCTTAATTTTTCTCTGGTTTCTTTTGAAACGATTTTTCCAGTATGTACTTCTGAAGCTCTTCTTCTATGTTCCTCAGATGGACTCCAACCTTTATGCGATTCTGACATCTTTTTTCTAGATTCCTCAGAAAGAGGCTTTTTATGAGTTTTCAAGAAAAGCTTATATTCTTCTGCCTCTTTAGAATTAGAAAATGTTTTTACCTTCTTCCCATTTTCTATTTTAATATGTAGCATTAAATATATAGAAGAATGTAAGTAGTAATTATCTGGGTATAATTTACACAATAATTTATGACAAACTATATGTTCTCTATAAGTTAATGCAACTAAGTTATCATTTTCATCAGTTCCTCCTAGGCATTTAGGTAGTATATGATGAATTTCTACATAAAAATCAATTTTATTTTTATCCAAACCTCTTAATCTAGCGCGATCAATTATTTGGAAATATACTTTGCGATACCAATTTTGATTATGTATTAATATTTCTTCTTCGCTCATTGTTCAATTTATTATTAAAAATTAATATCGCTCATATTTTACTCATAATTAAACATAAATATACTGCTGATTTATCTATCCATCTATTTTATTTAGATTTTTCCAGCAATTCACAAAATTTAGTTAACTTTTATTGAAAATTAACTAGACTTATATTAAATCTAGAGGTAATTTTACTTCCGATCATTCCCACAGTTCTTTTGATGAGTCTCACGCGAACAGTATACACAATCTTATACGCTTCTGGATCCATATTAATAGGATCTAATGTATCAGCTGCAATATACTCTGGGTATTTCTCGTAGATAATTTTTCGAGATTTTGTTTTTTCATATTCATCTATAACATCTTGAGAAGTATGCGTAAATGAATAATCAGGTGTTTTTACTGATTTAGGAATTTTAGGTTTCTTCATCTCTTGTATCATTACATCAGAAACTATTGCCTCGTCTATATTATTAGGCACAACTAAATGATCCTCGATAGTATATTCGGAGAGATCATGTCCTTCTCCGAAAAGTCCTCCGAGTTTTTCTTGTAGTGCCTGATTTATAGCATCAAGACGAACAGCTTTATATAATGTCACTACTGCATCTTTTGATTTAACCTTTGTTCCAATAGGGGCGATCCACTTAATAGCACTAGTACTCTTAACATTAATCATTAAGTCAATTATACTATAAGATGCTATACGATTTGCAAATGATTCTGATATCACCAAAGCATCCTCATTTACTAAACCATAATAGGCGTGGAAAAGTACCAGAGCATTAACGCCGGCCTTATATGTTTCAGGAGTATGTCCAACTGCACCAGTTATAATATCTCCCTGTTTTACTTTTTGGCCGATTTTTACTTTAGGCTCTGTAAATACCGCCACGTCATTTATACTCTGAATCGCTGTTCTTCGTAAAATATTTGTCTCAGTTCCATCAGGCAATTCAATTATAACTTCATCATTAGTTATTTCTTTTACTTTACCCTCTGGATAACTGAACTTTTCATTTAATATATTATCTTTCAACTCTTCATTCCTTCCAGTGTCAACAAGTGCACGCTCCGCATTAATCAGAGGTATACTCTGTTTAAGCATTGATGTCAAATCTTCTATAATATACTTTTAATTATAGTTTAGAATATAAATTTAACCTTTATTTTGGTTAGTAAGTCTTTATTCGTTACACTAAAGAAATCTATTATCTTTAGCTCGGTATTAAAGCTCAGTCACTCTTTCACCGAATTTACTTACTGGTTACTTAAAATATTACTACTTTAAGCGGCACATAAATTAGTACCCATGCTTATTCTGACACTATCTGTATACACTTAAATTATTTTTAACTTAAGTAGACTATATCATCCCAGGTTTTAGTTCCTAGGTTATACATTTAGTCGTTGAGAAAGGATTTATATTAGTAATCCTTTTTGCTGATTTGAATCTATCTTTCCAGCATTTTAGTATAATTTTCCTAATCTACTATAAAATTAGGCAACTATTTTATAATTGACAAAAGGAATTCTTCGAGTTGTACTAGATAATCTATAATCAGGCGCCAAATCGATCAACTCTATTTCTTCGACTGGAACCATTTTTCTTTTCATCCTATATTTAACTTCTACCTGACCATCTTTATCAGGTTTTAAAGTATTAGTTTCATAATCTACATACTCACTGGCAGCTACTTTTTTATTAAGATAGTCTATATAAGGTATAGTGACCTTAATAAAATTTGGATCATATACATCAAATAATACATCATCATCTGTAATATGACATGAAACTGTTAAACTGTTTTGTAACAAAATATCAATAAATATATTTACTGAATTAGACTATATCTTCATCCATTATTTATTATGGAGCTTTGTACATAGTCGTTGAAAAATAGATCTATTATCTATTTCTGCTGATTTATATTTTCTTATTTTCCAGCAATTCACAAAGTTTTTATCTATAAGTCTCCTAATAGATCAAACTTACTTAAAAATTTGTATTATTATTAATAGGTGTCGTTACTAAATAATATTTCTATTATTACTAGACTATATCTTAAAACATTAATTGTTTTCTTGTACATAGTCGTTGAATATGATTTTATTTTGGATTAATAAAGACTCTATAAAATAGTTAATTATTATAATACTTATATCCTAGTTCTGGATGTCTTTCTATCCAAGACTTTATTGTTTTATCATTTCTATTTAATTTCTTAGCACAATCTTTAATACTACTATAAATAGTTCCATCAGGACCTATTACTTTTATACTTTTAGATTGTCTATTAGTTTCAATATCTTTTGCTATAATTTTCATTTATTAAGAGTCTTTTTTTATTATAGCAATCTTTATTAAAAATCTAAATAAAATCATACTGCTGATGAATCCTCTTTCACAAGAAGATATTTCCAGCAATTCACAAAATTCTATCAGAATATTATTTTCTGAACGGACTAACCATTAATCCGCGATATCAACCAGATCCGTAAAGGTCTGATTAAATGCTACGCTCGCAGGGATAACAATTTTTTGGGAAATAGCCTCTAAGTTAATGGAATTTACTCCGGGGGGAACTTGTAGGCTAGAGTCTCCTTTGTTATCACTACTTCCTTTAAAATAACGGAATGCTAATGTACTAATTGCAGTTACTTGATCTTGAATTTTACCATACTTTGTAAAATATGATGTAATTCTTCGTCTAGCTGCAAAATAGTTACGTCCATTATTATTCCTAAAAATATATTGCATAAAACTGTTAGGAACTGATTCTAATGTTTTATCAATGATTAAGTCTTTTAGTCTATCATCTCCAAAGGCCAAACATTCCTGTATTAGTTTTTGTGTAATATATTCAGGTTTATAATCCAAGTCAAGTTTGATCATTAATTTCTTGGTTTGTCTTTCAGTTAACTTCAAGATCTCCTTTTTATCAGTTTCCAAGTATTTATCAATGTCTTCAAACTTTATATCAATTGGTTTATCTGCAATTCCAAGTTCCGGATTAATTCTTTTTATCTTCAGAATCTGTTTTTGAATATCGTAAACTCTATCATAGTCGAAATTAACTTTATAATCTCCTGTACCAGACATTTTAATACGACAGTCATAATCAGATCCCATTCGATTAGTTGAAATACGATAAGCGCCTTCTATAATAAATGCACCATCAATTTCTTTAGGAACTTCGAACTCTGCATACTTCATTTCAGGATCTTCTTTCCCATCCGTTATAGTTGTATATTCAATTCTTACTTTATGTGTAGCAGTTAATCCATTTTCAATATAGTAAGAAGCTGGTTGAGGAGGTTCTTCTATAAATGAATATCCAATTTTTCCAACTTTTACTTTAGGATTATATGCATCAACTTTATTAAAAAATCGATCTACTATAATTTTTGCTCCAGTGTTTCTGAAATATTGATTAAAATTACTCATTATACTAATGGTTTTATATTTAATTGCTTATATTCGCAATCTACTGAATTAAAAAATGTTTCTAATTCTGATTTAATACTATCTTTTAAGCTACGAGCCTCTACATATTCTCCCATAGGTTTACCATCAAGAGATCTAAAAAAAGCTTCATAAGTAACAAGATAATTGAAGTTATCTTTAAGTTGATGTAATGTAAGCTTTACCGAAAATCTTTCATACTTCGGAAAAATATCATCTCTAAGTTTTTCATATAATATTTCTCTCGCCTGTATAATATTCGGATCTTGACTGTCTAAAATGTTATATGGAATTTCATATGATAGTATAATTTTATAATAATTATCGTTCATAACAAAAAATTCTCTTCTCTGGTTTTAATCATCATATATCCAAGTTCATCAAATTTCCTCCCCTTCGAGATGTAGTTGATGCTTTCTTGGGTTTTTCTTCTTTTTGTTTATCTCCATCCACAGAGATACATTTTTCTTGCTCGGGTTTACTTCCAAGGCTCGATAAAAGATTAGTATTATTAGATTTATCCACAGAGGGAGATGAGGTAGTAGTATAAACCACCTCACCGTCTCTATGAATAGTTACATTAATACTTAACTCTTTTTCAAATTCTGGAAGATCTATTTCAAATTTAATAGTTCCCATAATTTGTTTTTACTTTTGTTTTTCGTCAAGTTTATTATTTAAAAGTAATCCTAATATAGTTTCTGTCATTACGTCACCAGAAAGATTTAATTCCCCTTTGAGAGCTTTAGACACGACTCTAGAGCTATAACCGTAAGACAAAACAGTATAGAATGACTTCTTATTTAAAACACCACTTTGAGTACCTAGATATTGGATGTCTTCAATCTTCTGTGTTTCTGGATCTACACTTACATCAGTTAAACCTGTAAATAAAAGTTCAATAAGTTCTTCCTGTGTAGCATGAAGATCTGATAAACCAGTTGATACAAATCCTCCATCCGTTAAAGTATAAAATTGTTTTCTAAAGATTAAGTAAATATCATTAATATTAGAACCCAACTCTGCAATAACATGATTCATATTGCAAACTCCGCTGGAAATTCTTTGAAATTTCTTAATCTCTGTACCATCAGGAAAATAATACATACACTCTGGATTATAGTCATACTGAGTATCACCAATCCAAACTTCAGTATCACCTTCCTTGGTCTCTTTGTAATGAATAACCCCATCATTCAAAGCATAACAATCAGATACAATAACATTATCCTTCTCAAAATATCGGGTCCCGTCGGAACCTTTTGCCGCTTCTTCTAGAATAGAATTTATTCTAGACAGACTATATCACCTCTAATATAGTATAATTAGAGTTCACATACATAGTCGTTGAAGAAGTATTTTTATATACTTCATGCTAATTCTATTTATTATATTAATAAATAGTTCTAGCAATTCTTGTGAAATGCGCTGCAATCTCAACGCATAAGCTTAATGAGAGCGTTCAACTTGTAAATGGGCGAGGTAGTATTATAGGCTCCTCCGATCAAGTCACCTTTCTCGAATTTTGTTTTACCTACTCCTACCCAATTGTTAGGTCTAGGATACTTCAACTCTCCTCCTCTAACTTTTAGGTAAATCCATCTACCTTCTTCTCTAAACTCACATTGTTTTGGTGCTTTCAATAAGCCTTCTAAGTTAAGCACACGTTCCAATTACTCTTATAATATAATTTATAAGTTAGACTATATCATCCAGAAATTCATCTAGTTTCATTTATAGTCGTTGAAGGGATTTTATTTTCCCCTGCTGATTTATTTTATTACAAATATTTCCAGCAATTATTGAAATTATACGCCACAAATATAATCTATGGCCACCATGTTTCAGACCTAATGCTGCAAGATTATTCATCCTTTTAGAATGAATTTAGACTATACCATTCTTAAATTAATAAGATCTTTTTTTATAGTCGTTGAACAAGTTATTAATATATTCCTTGATGCTGATTATTTTTTTTTAATTTCCAGCATTTTACAAAGATTTTCTATATAATACTATTTTATATAGCAACCAATTTTAATTGAGTAGTACCTTCAGTTAATGATGTAGCAAATGATACGATTAAACCTATACAAACTTTATATAGATTACTAGACTATATCTTAAGAGTGTTTTAATCTCTCCTTCACACATAGTCGTTAAGAAGATATATTTTCTATATCTTTTGCTGATTATCTCTCGCTATATAATTTTCGCCTTAAGTTTTTTATTTTACAAGGCGAAGAATAAATAGCGATAATACTCCCAGCAATTCTTGAAGTTTAATAAAAGTCTATAACAAACTTTTATGGACAATTCTAAACTTATCCTATTGCTGCTCCATCAGTAAAACTAAATTTCTTTCCAATCAGGTCTGGTGTAATTGTGCTTAAATCTCCAGTTCTTTTTGTAACAATCGAACGTACTGGAACAAGATCATCCTCAGAACCATTTACTATTGGTTTGTCTGGGTATACCTTTCCGTTCGGTGCTGTTCTTCCTAATGCTTTATATCGTGGAATGAGTAATCCTGTGTTTTCTGGATCTTCTCCTTCATGATATATAAAACTATTTAAAAGGAATGAAATTTGTCGTGTTAAATATCCTGAACTAGGCCATTCAAAGAGATTAGATATTATAATTTTTAAAAGACGTCTTCTAATCTCTTATCCTGCTTACGCTTATTCACGTAAGATTAGACTATATCATGATTAAAGAGTTTCCTTAATCTAACAATACATAGTCGTTGATCTTATCTTTGTTTTCTTCTACTATTATACCTTTTTGGTCTTGGTAGATATTTTACATTATTTTTCTTATTCTCTCGATAAGCTTTTGTTTCTTGAATTTTTCTATATTCTTCAATTCCAGAGAGTATAGTTCTTGCTATACTTCCAACAAGCCTTAGAGTTTCTAAGAATTTTTCAAATCTACACATTAAGTTTTAAAAAGTACTAATAATTCATCTTTTTCTCGTTGATAAGTTGCTGATTTTAAAAAACTTTGACTTCGTCTGTCTATTATTATTTCCAGCATTTCTTTGTTATTTATAGTGGGCTACCATAAAGTTCAGGTTTTATTTCTAACTCCACTAACTTTTCAGTGATATCTTTATTTATTCATAAAGACTTAGACTATACCTTTCTTATTCACATAAGTTTCTACATATAGTCGTTGAATTAATACAAAACTAAATCTTAATTAAACTATGTAATCATAAATATTAAATGAATTAACTATTCCTAAACTTTCAGATAATTTAGTATACTTTATATATCTAGTTGTGAATAGTTCATTTTCAGATAATATAATATATTTTATATTTCTTTTTGCAAAGTATTTCTTCGCTGCTATTCTTTTGGCTAAAATCACCGGATCTTTTTCTATTAGATTTGCTGGTTTTAACTCAATAACAACTTGAAGACCTGATTTAAATTTGATGTAAAAATCAGGTAGATATCTATGTTCAGTTCCATCATCCCATTTATAAATAATAGAATCTAAACACCTATCAAATATTTTTATCTCACTTTGCCATTTCTGCTTTTCAAAAAATTTTATAAAATTAATTTCCCAAGATGAATCATAATTAAAATCTTTATTCCAAACTTTAGAATGATATATACCTGTTTTATATTTACCTCCTGTTCGTTTGTTATAATAAGACTTATCTTTCATCATTTCAATATTTCTTTCAGATAATAACCTACTAGAATTCTTTCTCATTTCTAATCCTTTTGGTGTCTTATAGAAATCTTTCATTCGTTGAGAAATTTGTTTTCTTTGTTTTTCTGAAGGACTCCATCCTTTATGTGATTCCCTCTGCTTTTCTCTAGACTCTTTTGTCTGTAATTTGTGAAAATTTTTTAATCCTTGTTCAGACATTCTACTATCTCTTAATAGTTCAGAACACTTTTCTGAACATGTTTTTAAATAACCTCTTTTAAATCCATCCCATCTAGATATTTTTCCACATATTTCACATTTAGGACGATCATTAATATTAGTCAAACCTAATACTATAACATCATAATAAATTTGAGGTGTTATTTTAACAAATTTGCTATTATCATTCAAATGTTTATATAAATGAGATTGAGTTACATAAATATCTTCATCTAATCCAGTAAACCATTTATATAAACATATTTTATAATGACCGCGATTGATAACTTTTAAATAATTATCAAAAGATTTTCCAGGTTGCGGATTTAAACTAATTAATTTATTAAAAGAATCTATTTCTTCTTTATCTGTTAATATAAATTTTTCCAATTTCCCTGCCATAATAATTTCACAACTTTATGACTTAGTTTTGTATTAACTGCTGATTCTCTTCACAGAATTCCAGCATTTAGTAGAATTTATAGTCAACTAAAGGTAAACTAAAATTGACTGTAGTGATCTATTCTCGATTGAATGAAGCTGATAGTCTTTTTCTGTATATCCTGACAAAAGTGTTCCTCGTGTAATAACAGGTTTTTCATCAACTCCACTAACAATAAATTGCAATGATACTTATATTACTTTATATAAGTTTAGACTATATCTTTAATATTATGTATATAGTCGTTGAACAAATAATTTAAGCTTTTACTTGATGCTAATTCTATAATTCTTACAGTTCCAGCAATTAACATAATTTTAATATAATGAGTTAATTTTCATTATATTGCCCAATTTTTTTCTTTAGGCATTGACATTGCTACAATCGAGTTTAGTTTTACACGATTTGCACGTGCTAATTCATTTTTAAGATCTGTACTAAAACTTTCAGAAACTTCTTTTTCATATTTCACTAACTCTTTATTCAATCAATAAAGGTAGACTATATCATTTTATAATAAGTACATAGTCGTTGAACAAATAGTTAATACTACTTGATGCTAGTTCAGTATTTTATATATAGTTCTAGCAATTCTCTTATTTTTCTTAATAATTAAAATTATTAAGTCGCTAAAAATAATTAACGAAATTCTTCAGTCATTATAAGAAGTTTTTGTTTATCAGTAAGATCTTTTGAATCTGCAACATTACATATTCTTTTATACGTCTCAGTATCACAATCAGCATATAACGTTTTCATTAATTCTAAATCTTCTTAATTTAGATAGACTATATCATCTGTATATAACTTCATACAGTTCTATATTTAGTCGTTGAACTCTATTTTATCTAAGAGATAGAGATGCTAATTCTACTTTATTCTAATAGTTCTAGCATTTTAATAGAATTTTCTCAAGATAATTTATTTCTTAAGCTACAATTTTATAGTCAAACGTAACTACTCCTGCTAATGTAACAATTCTGAGGGCAAGCTTCTGTAATGCTTTTCTTTTCTCAACTCCATCAGGAAATTGATTAAGATATAAAGATAATTTCGAAGCAGCTTTAGCACTGATACGTTCATATTTATTAGATAAAATCCCAATTTCATCCATATCTGCGTCTAGAATCTTAGAAATTCGAAGTCTACCATAACTTGTTGTTTTAGCGGTATATTCAACATTTCCAATTTTTCCAGTGAATGTAATTGGAGTACCTACTTTAATTTTTTTCTCTACTTCAACATCTTTAAGAAGTTGCACATAATCCGTATAAAAGTGTCTAGGATTTTCTAATTCATCCTGATCATCAAATACGTATTCTGATGCAACTGCAAGACCATTCAAAGTTTCGTGGTTAAATTTAAATATAGGTTCATTATTTTTCTTATAAACATTCACATATCTTGGCGACATCCTAAGATATGTTTCTTCTGCTGCCTCTGGAGGGACGAGTTGTATGGAGCACGTATCGCCATCGAAGTCAGCATTTAAAGGCTCACAAACAGCGATGGGAAATTCAATTGCATATGAATCATTAAGCTTGAGCTTCATGCTAAACATACTGTACTCGTGCAAAGAGGGTTGGCGATTAACTCTGTGATAATCAATACTTTAGCCAACTTATATTGATTACCCAAGATATCATTCTATCTTGCAAAGACTATATTTTCCATGGTTAAAACTAGGTTATCACAACACTAGCCTGGTTTTGTCCATAGTCGTTGGGTTGAATAGTTTATATTTACAGTGAGTTTTGTATTAAAAATTCTAGGTCTTTATTTTCAGAAACTCTATGTTTTAGGAAGTCGTATACTTGTTTTTTGACTTTTAGATCTAGAAATTCAGTATATTTTGTTCCGGTTTCATTAAGTTTCGTATAGTCTTGAAATTTAATAAGTGTATCAAATTCGAGGTCAGCTAATTCGGTTGTAGGTCCAGAGATGATTGCTATAACCTGTCCACCCAAGATATGATTCATGTGTGGAAATTGATAGTTTATGCGCCTATCCCAGTCCTTAGAGAATCCGATTTTAACTGACTTAGGAAATTTAACGAAGTACATATATCCTTGTTCTCCTTGAAATTTATTAAAAAGGAGGTTTCGGTTATTTACTCTCATTGCATATTCAGATCCATACCCTTTAGCATTTTTATTTAGGGCATTTTTAGTCATAATCTGAGCCATTCTTAATCTTTTCTCTTCGCTAGAATTCCACAGCCCAATTTTAGAAGTTCCGGTATATCGTCCTTGTGCGTGAAGCGCTTTCATATGTTCGGAACGATTCCAGGGGCTGTTAGAAGATAGCGAAGATGAATATAATTTTCTTTTTATCTTCATAAGCTCTTCTTTTTTAGGGTTTTGTTTTCTTGTAAATATAACTTTCAACTGCTGATTAGAAATAAGATTCTTCCCAGCAATACACAAAATTTAATACTACAGTTTTCAGGTACTGTAATATTCTAGGATTCACACCTAACGTACCAATTAGGAAACCATTAGTACGATTTGTTTTTCCGCATACTCTTTAAACATTTTCAGAGTTTCCGGATTATTATATTCTTCTTTTGTTGCTTTGAGTGCTTCGTTTTTGGTAAAATTCAGCTCTTTCATTAAGTAATCTAAGAAACCTTCCCGACACATTTCATAAGCGATATGTATTGGAACAGAGATTTCATCGATAGCTAATGTAGTACTAGGTATAATTGGGCATCTAGCAGAATTTTTAGTACGGACAGAATACAAGTCACGTGCTAGATTTTCTTTAGATGTATTAAGTAGTGCTGTAGCTTCTTTTTTCCCAGCATTTAGGAGAGCACGTAAAAGGGCTGTATATCTAACTCTTTCTCCAGGGGTATTAAATTTAGATGTAACTTCCTCATAGTTCAAGTCATTAGATTTTTTATCTTCTACGCAACAAAGTCTGATAATAATAGAGTACCAAATACTAAGTTTATGAGATCCCATTACTTTTTTCCCGTTTTTAATTCCGAGAGTAAAAGGTCTCATCATAGCAGGTTGTACTAGGTAATACCGATTAATTAATTTTTTAAATTCTGTAAGACGAGCGGGAAAATGTTCTTCAATAATTTTAATTAATCCTTCGTAAGAACATAGAGCTTCATCAGTAATAAATTCTGATATTTTTAGTTCTTTTGTTGTTGGATTATATTCGAACTGGCAGGTATCAAAAACTTTAATACCTAATTTCTTTGCTCCTCTTGCACTATAACCATTTCTTCGAAGATCGTCTCCAAAGAAATCTAACACAATTTTACTATCTTTAAAAATATCTTCGAAAAGTTCTTTAAAGATATCAAAACGTAAATCATTCAAGTAATAGAAAGGAAGTTCAATTCTAGCAAATCTTCTCAATCCCTCTTCTCTTGTAAATACTCTTGCCCCGCAATGAGGACAAGGTTCAGCAGAGGGTTGTCGAATTTTTCCACAAATACATCTATCTTCCATGGGTGAGCCAAAAATATCGACATCATAGACTCCACCGGCGATAGGTTGTATTCCATTGTACTTCAGGTCCAAGTCTCTATGATTAAATAGGACTTGATCTTTTCCATCACTTTTAGTATAATCGATGATAGCTTCATCGGTTAGTAACTCAAGAGATACTGACATAAAATTTTAATATTTTTACTGTTTAACCATTCCTTCGACATCTTTCCAAATTATCTTAGTAGCTAGTTCAGAATCGTCAGGATTATTTTTTGACCAATCTTTATATACTTGTTTTACATCTGATATTGCATCTGATCTGGTCTTGTCTTTTAATCTTTCATAAACTCCTGCTTCTTTATCTATAACTACCTCAATCATATCTGAAATAATATCTTGAGTAATAGCTCTTGATGTATTAGTAAATCTGGATCTATATTCACGATAAACCAATACGTCGTCATAAGTAAGTTCGAGATCAGAGTATTCGGCTGATGATCTAATTTCGGCTGGTTCTTTATTAAACCATGATAACTGTAACTTTCTAACTCGATCTGCCACAGCCTGTCTACCCATTTCTTCGTACTTCTTTGCTAATTCTTCGACGATATCATACTTAGCTTTTAGGATTTTTCTCATTGCTTCTTTTATCTGAGTTGCATATTCTTCGGGCATAGTAGGACATTCAACAATTAAGTCATACATACCAGAAGAGAATAAGAAAATAATAAAAGCTGGAATTTGTCTTTGTTTTCTTCGCTTTGATATAATAGAGTCTTTGCTAATATCACGAGTAGCCAAAAATTCTATGAATCTTGCTATTTGGTTTCTCGCTTCTTCAGCATATCTCTTATTAAATCCAGAATCATCCTCATCTTTAAAGTCTATATCAACATCTTCTCCGCGTAAAGGAGTATCAGGTGTATAGAGGCTATTAACCATACGAGAGTGACCTTGCTTATGAAACAAATCTTTAATAATATTTCCGACTGTATTAACTGAAGTATGTTTAGGATTAGCCCAAACTATAGTAGTAACAGCATCTTCAATTGCATTATCTTTATCCAATTTTCCTGCTGCTATTATGTCATCGTATGCTGTAGATAACCAAAGTTCGTCCTTAGTCATCTTACCTTCATACTGAGACTCATCTACTTTAATTTTCTTCTCATCCTCGTCATCTCCAATAATACTCTCATCAGAACCTTCAGAGTCATCGTCGTCAGAATCATCTCCTGTTTCGTCTGGACCTAGATATCCTTGATTTTCTAGGTCTTCTTCTTCTTCATCTAACAAATAATCGTCTTCCATTCTTTATTAGCATTATTATTTTTAATTAATTAGTATAAACCTTGAGAGGACCTGAAATTTCCTCTCAATTATTAGGGATTGACCCTTGTTTTAGCGCGTTTTGAAGGTAAAAAAGGAAGAGAAATAACTCTCTTCCTTAATAAAATTACTCTATAAGAAAATCTTTTGCTGTTCCATGACCTAAAGATAAAACTAATTCAACTGCTTTAGGTCCACGCATATAGTAATTTCCATATTTATCTAACTTATTCTTATTTAAATAGTTATCTCTTATTGCGTCTTTTTGTAAAACTTTTAAATTATCATTGGATTTTACTGACTCCACTGAAGTAAAAGCCCCTAAAACTTCTGTCTTATCTTTATTAAAAACATATACAATAGTTTCCATCTTCTTATATAAATTGAAACTATCCCCTACCTCAATACATATAAATCGTTTACTTACTGTATTAGAATATAAAAATCCTGTTCTATTAAATTTATTACTTTCTTTTGACTTATTTAATACTTTTTTGCTAAGTTCTTCTGAAGAAATATAATCTAAAAAATCTCCATATAAATTACAAAGTACTATATTCTTAAATAATTTTTCTCTGGTCGTTTGATTATTCATATTTCCTTTCTGATTAGTTACTCTAAGATTAGAAAATCGATTATCATATGGAATTGTATTAATGTGATCTACTACTTCACCATCAGTTAAATTTCTTTTTAAGATAAATTCCATAATAATTCTATGAACTCTTAGCGAATCCTTATTAAATGTAATTCTAACATATTGGTCTTTATCAAGACTATATAATAACCTTTCTCTATATTTTAAAAATCCTTCCTTACATACATATAATCCAGGATATTTCCAATGTTCATACCATTCATAATCATTTAAATTCCCGGAAAATCCATGAATAATACGATCTTTTTTGTTCTCTACTTTCCAATAATATCCTTTATATTTTCTATTATGTTTTATAGCAATTCGTATTGATTCTAAAACATAATTCCCATTATTTTTTCTATTAAATCTAAACACTTCTTCTCCACTATCATTCAATGCAATAAATTGAATTAACTTATTAATATCGATTGAAGTACTTTTACCACTAACTTTATTATTATTTTCAGCTGAAGTAACCCATTCAAGATTAGAAAGATTATTATTCTTAGGATCATGATCTATATGGTTAACTACCGAATAAATATTTAAATCTGGATTTTTTAAAAACGTAGATGCAACCAATCTATGAAGAAATATATTATATCTTTTATCTGAAAATTTTAAAAATACTCTACAATAATTCTTATTAACAGTGATTTTTAAAATTTTTCCTGTTTTTATATTTTTTACTTCACCGATTTTATTAATTACATAAATATCGCCTGGAATAGTTACTCCACTTGGATGAATATATTCGATAGGTATAAATTCTTCTTGTGAAATATTAGGATATTTTTCTTCCCTAGGAAGATAATTATTACTTAACATACTATATTTATAATTCTTTAATTAAACGCTGTAACTTTATTTATTTATTTTCTTTTTAATAATTCATAACCTTTAATCTGTTTTCTAGATCCATTTTCTTTTCTCTCGTACATAACTATGGGCTTAACTTCAAAATAATTTTCTAGATCTTTCGCCTTAGGTGTAGCATCATAATTGATATTAGAATATAAATAACCTAACCTATCCTTTATACTAGATAATGTTAACTTATCTCCTACCTTAAACTCTGAATAAATGCTAGATTCTAACAGTTCATAGGAAAATGTTACTATTCCAAGTTCTTTCTCTATATCGTATCTATTATATCCTAATGCTTTTAATCTTTCTGGGCCTAATGATATATAATAAGACTTAATATTATCATGCTCCCCAATTTGATCTAATACTACTCCTATTACTTGATCATTAAAACCATATTCACAAAGTAGTTTAAGTTTAGATTTAAATGTACCTAATTTTTGATACTCTCCCAAAAATTCAGATACCTTCTGATTTATTATATCATCCGAAGATAAAGTATTATGAATAGTACTAAATACAGTAAATCTATCCTTATAATCTATTTGTTGTATTCTGAAAGCTCTAATCTCGTTAACTAATACTAAATTGTTAAGTACTGGTATTAAAGTTCCACCCTGATGTTCATTTACTGCTATATAATTATTTTTATAATTATAAGATTGAGTATTTTCTTGATAAGTTTTGGCTAAAGTCAATTTAGCATTATCTGGTGTAGAATTAAAAGCAAGTAGTAAATCACTAGTAGCCTTCTTTTTTCTTTCTAGCTCTTTATCAAACTCTTCTTGACTAACCTTTCTATAGTCACATATTGATCTATAATAAAAAGTAGCTTCATTTTTCCATGGATTTTCAAATAATCTTTGCCTTCCCAGAATTTGAGGTAAATCTTCACTAATATCAACCGCTAAGGAGTCTATATTAGAATCCGAAAAAATGAAAGATCTAGCACATGTAGAATAAAAATCAGCCCCTAGGTAAACGGTTCTAGTACAGAATGTAAACATCTTAGGTTTTTCTTTTTCTAATGGTACTTTTCCTATAATAAACTTCTTTCCTAATTTCTTTTGTATTCTCTTAAGATTTTCAGGAGTATTACTACAGAGAATATTTACTTCTTCCGGTTGAAGGTTACATTTTTTGATTATGGATGTAATATGATTAACAGAGTTTACATAAAATACAGCTTCATCACTAATTATTTTAGTAGGATATCCATTAACCATTCGAATTGCAGACTCAAAGTTACCTTCTTTATAGGATTGAATAATTTCTGGTAACTTAGTCCCCACACTCATCATACTAAGTACTTTTAAAGCAGGTTTAAGAATCCTACTGGGATCTTCAGAACCCCAATCCATATTAATATAAGGTAAACCATCAAATTCATCTAACATATTTAAATATTCCTCTAACATGGGTGTAGCAGATACAAATAATGCGCTATGAGATTGATGTAAATGGTATAGAAAGTCTAGTTCTGTATTACTTTTGAACTTAGAATCATGTAGGATAGTTTGAAATTCATCTATTACAGTGTAGAATGATTGGAATATACCAAGACTCTCTAGGATATCCTTTACTATTCTATAAGAATCGTAGGTAACTAGAATTTTACAAGGTTTATCTCCTAGATACTTTCTTTCATTTAGGTAATCTTTTATTTCATTCATTAATCTATTATAAACTGTATCTTTTCCATGTACTACTTCTTTAAGAGTATCTATAAATACTTGAGATTTATCTACTTTGCTTAAATCTTTGTCAACGGTTAATTCCTTTTCTAATTCATTTATTACAAGATAAACATCTCTACCATGTTGATCTTTCTTATTCTCTAATAACATCTTTCTAGGACTACATAAAATAACATTTTCAGGACCTCTTAAGCAATATTCGGTGAAACCACATCCAGGTAATTGTTTATTAATAATACACTTTACGGGTAGTTTATAAAATCTAAAGTTTGTTCCTAATTCTGATATAAATCTTATCCCTCTAGGAACAATGTAATCATTTAATTTTTTTATCATATTAATTATATTTTAAGTTTATTATCATATTAATATTGAATTCTAATACAGAATCCAGTTACATAAAATTGAAGACATAGGAGTCTCCCTTCTTCATTAATTAGAGTTTGAAGTTCCTATAAGCGCATTTTGATTACTTAAATTCCATAAAATTATAAAATAGTAATATATATTAATATAGAAAAAAAAGTAATCAATTTCAATATTTAGATTAGATTCGCCTCTTGAGGAGGCGAAAATCAATAATATAAAATCTTTATAAATATCTTCATTTTCTGAGTTTATTCCTATATATCTTATTCAAAGTTTCTTCCTTAGACACCCCTAGCGGTAGCGATAAGGGGTGTAATATAAGGGAAGCTCCTTTGTCCTCATAAATAAGTTACATTTTGCTCTTTAGGATCCTTTAGATTCTAATATATGAAGATTAAGAAAAAATAAACCCCAAGATATTTTCTATCTCAGGGTTGTAGTGGGTTTAGAGTCAGTCGTCAAACATTCGTCTAAACCTCCGTCTTTCTCTGTCTACATTCATTTGTGCCAGAGAATCATTGAATATATCTATGAGGGTATCTTTTAATTCAGAATCCTCTAGAAATACTATCACTGCGATTATAATTATAGCAATGATAGCATATTGAATAATTTCATTTTTATTCATAATACTGGTCTAGTTTATTTTGGGTTATTTTTCTAATGCCAGTATTTTTCTATGAATTTTTCTTAATCTTAAAAATTAATGCTAGCTCCTTTTGTATATTTCGCACATATACTTTAGGAGCTAGCTCATTTATTTTTTTTTACATATATAAGGCTTTTAAGGAATAAAAAAAGAAAGGGAAAATTAATCCCTTTCTTATATTGAACTTACTTCGACGTCATGCCATTTCCCCTTACTTTCTCCGACGGGTTTTAAGATATCTATACAAAATTTATATCTTTCATTCATGGTATCTCTAACTTCATATATTCCATCGATACTTGGATCTGATTTACATCTAATTCTTACTTTTGATCCATATTTAAATTGTTTTCTAAGATCTCTAGATACAGCAATCCATTTAAGTTTTCCTTGATTTAGTTTTTCAAGGTCAATTTTTGAATTATCTGCTGTTACTAGAGGATCAGAATCACATTGACTTTTGACTGGATTATAGACAGTTGCAGTTACCTTTATTGTCTTTTCGTCTTTCAGTTCTTCTTCCTCTTTCATTATTGAGTCGAGGAGTTGTTCATATTCATACTCCTCTTCTGATTGCCAAATTATTTCCTTCGGCTTTGGTGCAGGTGATATTACTATTGAAATTACTAATATAATTCCTAAGATAACTATAACAGTACCTAAACACCGATCAAATTTTTCTATTAATTTTTCTAGTTTCATATTATAAAAATTTAAAACTCCCTAAGCTTTTTATTATTGCTTAAGGAGTATATTATTACTTATTTATTTTTCTCATATATAAGGCCTTCAAGTTATATCATCCGGCCAAAATTAAAAAGCCCTCTATTCATCACGAACCAGGGGCTTATAAGTCAAAATACAATTTAAATATAACATTTTATTTATTATGCCACATATAAGGTTTTCAGGGCTTCTTTATCTACTGGCCGGAAATAAAAAAAAGAAGGGAGTTTTATATTCACTCCCTTTTAAAAATATTTAATTATATCTTCTCTTCTAAGTTCCGGATCTTGAAATAATTTTACCATTTTGTCATAATATCCATTCTCTACATATTTTCCTTGATCTGATTTTCTAACTTGACTATTATTTATAAATGTAATAAATCTAACAATTCCAGTAGGTTCAACTCTTCCAAACACTACTCCATCTTTTTCATTCTACTTATTGTTCTGATATCTATTAACTTCTTTGGATCTTTCTTATCAAAAATGGGAAAATACTCTAAGTTGAAATATATTCGATTTCTTTTCAGAAAGGTTGAAACTAAGTCTTCAAATGTCACTTTTTCTGGTTGCACTGATTCTAAGTATCTTTCACGATATCTTTTTATAAGATGCGGCTCCAGTAACATTACCAGTGTTTTTGATTCGTATCTCGCACATGACTCTATAAAGAACATTGCTACTTTATTTCCAGACCAAATATCATTAGTTATTATATATGGATGATATTGTATTAATGATCTCTTTATTTCTTCTTTTGGGGAACTTATATCATTTACTGCAATATTATAATTTGTACCTCTAATTTTCAATTTTCGATCTATTATAGGTACAGGCTTTTTTGTTCTATCATAAATTTTCTTGATCTTATATTTGTTATTATCTAAGATCTCCATTAATTTTTCATCAATTATTTCTTCGTCTTTTTTGTGCTCTTTTATCATATCTGCACAGCTCATTCCAAGTACTATCATAATTTATTTTTTATTATTTAACATTAATAAGGTTCTCAAGAATAAAAAAAAGAAGTAGGGATTTTATACCCTACTTTTAAGTTTACGAGATTTATAATAGAAAGTATCGATTTCTTGTTCTAGTTTTTTATTTAAGAAGAGACTACTATATGAACTCTTCACTAGTTTAGCACATAAAGAATCGTACTCTTTATTAACCTCATCTTTTTCTTTTTCTGTAAGCTTTCTCGAATCATCTTCATAATTTCTCATAGCGTCTTCGAGTCTTCTTTCTAGTTCATCTTTTTTAGTTCTTAATATTACATCATCTAACATTATTTTTGTTAGAAATAGTGTTCCTGCTGTAACTAAAGCAGTAATTAATGTTTCACTCTTCATTATTGTTTATATTTTTATTGTTTACATTAATAAGGCTTTTAGGTGAGTATTCTATTAATGCACATCCTTTTATACAATTCTTTCTTAGGGTACATCTTTCTGCACAGTATTTTATAAATAATTCTTCATCGATAGGGATGGGCCGAAGACTAGAAGTATTAATAGTCTTCTCCGAAAATCCTGAATCTTGAGCAGAATGAACAATTGAATAAATCGGCCCTAGAATATCGATGACGTAATATTCTTCAGGGTCTCTTTTTCCAAAATCTCTAATGATCTCTAGAAATTCAGCCCAACCTATAAATCCATTATTCTGTGGATTAATTTTTACAATATCACCTTCTTTCATTTTCTAACCAATTTAATATATCTTTCCATTCAGTCCATTCGAATCCAGCTTTATCATCTAAAAGAATATCATAGTAAGGTTTAGTTTCAAAACAAGAAATTCTTCCTGATCTTACTTCTGGATTTTGATTGAGGTATTTAAAATTTATTCCATCTTCCCTGAATTTCTCTTGGTACATTTCTAATTTTTCAGGATAACTGGATGACCATATTAATAATATAGTATCTTCTCTAGCTGATAATTCCTGAAGTGCTTCTTTTGAGGATCCTAAGTATGTAAAGTTCTCAGTTTTATTCCATGAAGGTTCAAGAATGGTACCATGAATATCTACTGCAATATAGATTTTTTCATATCCAAGTTCATGATTTTCTTTATATGTTTTCTTTAAGTATTCTAGCATAATTATTTATTTTTATTTATACACTTATAAGGAAATAAAGAAAGAAGGAATGAACTTTCTCATTCCTTCTTAATGGGTTTTATTCATCAAAAAATAACCATCCTAAAATTGCTCCTCCAATTAAAACAAATAGACCTGCCTGAAATCCACCCTTGCGGTATTCATTAATAGCTAGTAACCCTATTCCTGCTTTAAATATATTCTTAGGAGATACTTTAATTAAAACTTTTTCATTCTTTTTCATGATTATAATTCTTTTTTAATATGAATAAATCCGATAAATTGCTTTTCACTATTAAATACTCTTACGAATAGGTTATTTGTCATTTCGTAAGTATCTTTTATAGTTATTACTCTACTCATCAATTTATCTTTAATGAGTTTTTGTAATTTTATTTTTATTCTCTTTCCTAGACATACTTTATTTACTATGTCTTGAATTTTAACACTACTCCTGCCATTAAAAGCAAGACTGTATTCTCCTTCTCCCGGGAATTTAAATTTTACTGTCCCTAAGATATTTCCTTCTTCTGGAAATATTTGTTTTTCATAATTCTTTTCCATTTTTCTTTTCTTTTAAGTTTTAATTACATTAATAAGGCTTTTAAAGGATGAGAAGAAAGGAGATCAAACTCCTTCCTTCATCATTTCCTCGTCTTTTATGGCATCATGTTCTCTTTTCGGTGTAAGGATAAATTCTTGATATTGTTTCATTAAGTCTCCTGTAGGTTCTAAGTTTTTAACTAACCTGTGAAGACTACTAAGTTTATTCAATAATTTCCCTCTTACTGAAATTGATACCTTTAATTTCTTTTCGAGTTTTTTGTTTTCTTCTACAAGATCCTTAATAGTTTTAGTTTGGATCTCGTAAGTTTGTTTTAATTCTTCATTTTTTGCTGTGAGATCTCTGATAATCTCAGTTTGATCTTTATTAGCTTGTTTTAATCTATTAAGCTCCTCTTCTTTGATTTCTAAAGAGTGAAAAAGCTTAATAGATGTTTCTTTGTAATAATTCATTTTTTCCTTACAGGTTTTATTACCTATAAGTTTTCCTACTATACCAGATACTATTGCCGTTCCGGTTGTAATTGCTATAAATTGTTTTGAATTCATAATACTTTTGTTTATTGTTTTTCATTAATATTTTATTATCTCATCATTAATAAGGCTTTTAAGGAATAAAAAGAGGAAGTTGTCTCCTCCCTCTTTGATTATTTTATTTGAATAGATATATTAAAAATATATTTCCTATAAATAGACATATTAATTCTATCCAATCAAATTTTTCATATACTTCTTCATCTTTTCTTCCTGTTAAGAGAGCAAAGATAGAGTATAATACAGCTGCTCCAATTATAAATACAGAACTATCTTCTACTACTTTTCCTATTCCAAACTTCTCTACTATATAAAAATTCCAGTAAAGTTGCCCAGTTATTGCAATCATAACAGTTGCAAATATACCCTTAAAGAAGCAATTAATTAGTTTTTTCATAACGTCTTAATATATTTTGTGCGGTTCCAGAAGTCCATCTACCTTTTCGAATAAATGCGATATCTTCTGTTGATATAGTTGTCATTGCTGAATCTCTTTGAACATCGTCTTGATAACCTCCGGCCGTTTTAAATAACATAGAAGCTAAGTATCTAGGTTTTTCAAGCATATGATAAACTGTAACTCTTGAATGATTCTTAAGATTATCTCTTAACCAATCTTGAGCTAATCTATCAACTCCGATACATTCAGCTACTACGAATTCTGAATCTTCGGCCGCTGCTTCTACAAGACGAGGAACATACCATTCTTTAAATTCTTTTTCAGTAATATCTCTATGTCCTGAAATAAAATAAATTTTCTTTTTCATTATTATTCTTTATTAAAATTTTATTACATAAATAAAGCTTTAAGTCCCTTATAAATGTAAAAAAATATGAAAAATTTGAATATTCCGTATGAAATAACATTAGTTTATTTTGACCATGGAACAGATTTGTTTCCAGAAGTTGTAAATAAAAAGGACTTAACAAAACCATTGCGTAAGAAAGTATATAATAGTGTTAAGTCAGCTAATTTCAATTTGAATGGTAACAAAACAGTGGAAGAGAAAGATATTTCTGAGGTTGTTGTACTTAACTCTGGATTTCATATATCTTTAGCAGAGAATTCACTTTTCTCTTCATATGAAAGGTATAATGTTAAATATGGAGAGGGTGGACCTAGAGTAGCTGTAAGGATTCAGAATGATGAATTAGATTCAAAACTCCCAGGACGAAACGTTTATATTTATGTAGCTATTGAAGGATTTTTTAAGATTCTTCAAGATACTAGATATGTTTCTGATGGAAATCTACATGGAACTTTCTCTTTAGGTATTGGATGTTTTCCTAGTTTAAAATTAGTAAAAGAAGATTCAACAAATAAATCATTTACATGTTCTACAGAGATTGGGAAATTGATTGCAACAAAACCTAAAACAACAAAATGGAAACCTGGATATGTATATGCATTATCTCCGATGGAATTAGTTCTTTATCTAGGAAGTTATATTGAACCTTTTTCGCTCAAACTGTTCAGTTATAGTGGAGGACGTGAAAAGGTATCAAGTATATTTTTAAATTTCTTTGATTCATATCGGTTAGATATTGAATCAGATCGAGAAATACATTTATGTATTCCGATAAATAAGAGAAATAATATTTTAGAAAAATTATCAGGAAAAAATAATAATATAAAGGATTTTATTCAAGGATATTTCTCTGAAAATCTTGAAAATGTAGATAATATAAGAGATGGTATAACTAGAGAAGTTTTAGATATTAAGAAAACTGCTATGAAAGGAACAGAAATCGAGCAACTTTTGGTAGGTGTAGATGATACTTATAACCCAAGAGATGTAATTGTGGATGTTATTGAATCTCTTTCTCATGTAGATTCTATAGATTTCTCTGCATTATCTAGTAAACCATTAGTGGATTTAAATGTAACAGATGGGTATTATCTTAGTATTCTTGAGATTGATCTTAAATTTTTCTTAGGAAATTATCCGAAATTAAAAAAATTTTATATAGAGAAATTACTTGAAAAGGATAATGTTGAATATAAACGAATCTTACAATATAAAAGTCTTTATAGTGATACCTCTCTAGATAGTATTCTTAATCTTACTCAGCATTATAAAGGAGTATTTATTCTTAAAAATCTTAGTAATTATTTTGGTTTAACTGAAGATGATATAAAACAATTAGTAATAGATAAAGTAATGAAAAATTAACTCTATGGAAACTATTAAAGAAGCTGTTACAGAATTAGGTGATATTAGAAAATCAATAAATAACTATAAGAGTATCAAAAACAGTATTAAGAAGACAATTACTGAAGGTTTGGATGAGATGATTAGATTTCTCATGGTTGGTCCAGGAGTAGTTAGTCCAGAGGCAACAAGAACTAGATGTAATAAAGTTATGGATTTGATTAAGATTTGGTATAAAAAGCCTGAAGATAGGGATTGCATTGAAAAAATTTTAGATATTAAGCGGAAGTTTATAACTCCCTCACTTACGGCTGGAGACTCTGAAGAAAAATCTATATCACAAAGGGAAGAAGAGATAGTAACTAGATCAAAGGAGTTAGAAGAGAAAATTCCAGCCGATCTTAGGGAGAAATATCTTCCGATGTATATAGAAAGACTTAGACCTGAAACTATTGAAAGAGGTGATGTAGCATTTCTTCCTATTGGACCTATACTTCACTATTGTATTGTTTTTAAAGTAGTTGGAGAGATATCATTTGTCTTATCAATTACTACATCAGGAGAGGCTAAAGGGTTCGTAGGATATCAACTTGAAAGATCTAGATTCTTTAAAGGAACTGCTCTGTATACTCTTCACCAGGTTCCGACTGCTTTAGTGAATAGGAAATTTGTTATGCCTTATGATAATAAAGCAGAATTAGGAAGAATTTTTACAGGTTGTGAAGAATATCTTAAAACAAATGTATTAAAAAGAACATATAATAAAAGAAAAAAGAAATGAGCACAAAGATTGGAGTAATTGTTGGTAGATTTCAGGTAGATAATCTAACAAGAGGACATAACTATTTATTAGATAAAGTTAGAGGAGATTTTGGAAATAGTAATGTAGTTATTTTTATAGGAGAAACAAAAAACTCAGAAAGAACTGCACATGATCCTCTCCCTTTTGAAGCAAGGAAAGAAATGATACTTGAGTCCTATCCAAAGATGAAAATATTTAAAATTAGTGATCTAGGTAATTATCCTAAATGGGTTGAAACGCTAGATCATAGAATTAATTATTTAAAAAGTCTTGAGGAAATACCACAAGATTCTGAAATTTATATATGTGGTTCTAGAGATTCTGTAGCTGAGAGATATAAAGAAAATGGAGGATTCTATAATATAAAAATTTATCCTGATCAAAAAGATGATGTGCATGTAACTTATTCTGGAACAGAAATAAGAAGGAGAGTTGTTAACTGTTTTACACCTAATTGGAAAGATGAAAAGTTAAGAAAATTTTTAATCTGGTGGTATGGAAGATCATGTGAATAGACTAAGAAGAATATGTAAAGAAACATATAAAGAATATCTGAGTTTATGTAGAGATATAGATACGTATTTTCACAGAAAACTTCTTCAGGAGGATGAATCTTTTGTAAATCTCATGGAACCTTTCAAAGTTTGCTTAGATCTCAGTGATAGCTCTAACTATTTAGTAGAATATTATACTGGTAATGGAAATTTTCTGAAGATAGATGAGCTTTCATTCTACTTCTTAGAAAAACTTTTTCGAGATTACTTAGAACCTTTGGATAAAATAATGAAATTTACTAGTAGAACGCAATGTAGATTTATGAGGTTTTTAGAAGATCTTATTAAAATTAATCCAGAAAGTAACTACATAAATTCAATTCTAGATAAATGTGAAATAAATTTTCAGTATATTCGAGATAGAGTGATAAATAATATTGGATATTTTGGGTATTCTGAACAGATTTTAGTATCAACATCAACATATAATGATGAAAACTTTATAACTGAAACTGTAAATTTAATAGGAGAATTTATAAAAATAGGAAGATTATATGAAGAAGAATAGAGGAAAAGAGTTAGCATATATTCTAAGACATAATCCGGCCGAAGTAGAAGGAGCGCTTGATTCAGAAGGTTGGTTAGAAACAAAGAAGTTAATTGATCATGGCTGGACTATATCTGAACTAAAAGAAATAGTAGATACTGATAATAAAAAGCGCTATGAATTGTCGGCCGACTTAAGAAAGATTCGTGCACTTCAAGGTCACAGTGTTAAAGGGATTAATGCTGATTTTAAGAAGTATACAGGATGTAATATTGTCTATCATGGAACGCAAAGGAAGTTTTTAGAAAGTATATTTAGAGATGGGTTAGTCCCGGGGAGTAGAGAATACGTACACTTAAGTTCAGATCCTTTGACAGCAAGAAATGTAGCTCTTCGAAGAGGTCCTGAGATAGCAATACTTAAAGTAGATTTAGAAGGATTAGAAGATGAAGTATTTATATCTGGAAATGGGGTTATTCTAGTGAAAAAAGTTAGTCCAGAGCATATTATTGAAGTAGATTATGGTTCCTGAGAGAAATAATAACTATACGTTTATCATAGAAGTAGATTGTGATGAAGGTGAGGAGAATATATCAATTACTGAGATATCTTTAGATGAATTAAATCAAGTAAATCCTCTTCTTTTAGACATAAGAGAAAATCAAGGATATTATCCAACCGGAGATTTCTTGGTGTATCCTGATCCAAGTCCTGAAGAATTTTATGGAACTAGATTTAGGGAAAGTTTTGATATTCTAGAATCAAGACTTCCATGTCCGAAGAGTGGATTTAAAAGAATACTAGAAATTAAGGTATTTTCAGAATCCCCAATTTCCTTATATATGTAAAATAAAATTAAACAAAAATGAAAAACTTAAAAGACATGGAAAAGAATGAAAACTACTTTGTTAGAGAAGACATTGTAAGTGAACAACACGTACACCATAAAGATGAATATCGTGAAAAGAAGAGAGATAAAGTCATCTTTACGAGTACGATTTTGGAAGAAACTACACCACAGCCTAAAAGAAAAGAGGATTATGAAAAATCTGAATACTTTCTTGGGTAGTTTAATATAAAGAAAATGGTTTTGTTGGGAGAACTTAGGAGAAGATCTTAAGTTCTCTTTTTTGTTCCCCACAAACTCTTATTAATGTATTATCATTAACATTAAACAATAAAACCATGAATTCTTTAAAATTTTACATTGACAAACTAAAAGATTGTGATGCACATGAAGTTATTAATTCTTTAATGGTAAATCAGACACTAAGCGTGGAAGAGAAAAATTTAATTTATTTATACCTTTTCCCCAGACCACTCTTAGATCGACAACTTCCAGAGAGAATTATAGCTTATAGAAAAAATAAAAATCCACAAGGATCTCTTCAACCAGATCTTGGAGAGATTGGATTACTTGTGGAGGCTTATCGTACAGAACAGTATAGAAGATTTATGAGACATTTATTTCATTCTTTTACTGATCCTGAACAACTTTTTCCTATTGCTGGTTTAGGACAGTGTGAGTGTGCAATTTGTGGAAAAAATATGTATGAAGAAGGAGCATGGTCTGATTTATGCTCTAGATTTGAATATAATCAGCTAGAAAAAGAGAAAAAAGAATATCTTGCCTTTGGAAGCAAAAATTCTGGTATAAATTTATGTCTAGATTGTATTATTCAATTAAAAGAAACTTCAACACTTTTAGAAGAGATTGAGCCTGGTTATCTTCTAGACTGGAGAAGTAGATGTAAACCAGCATTATTTGTGTAGAAATAAAAATCCCAAGCCTTATTTTATATAATAGGGCCTGGGTTTATTTTTTATAATTTTTGGAGATCTAAAATTTTAAGATCTCCTATTTTTTCTTTTCCATAAGAGAATTCATAATATTCTGCTTTAGAATCAATCAAGAATGTATACGTTTTATCTTTATCTTCGTTAGTTAAAGTAATCGCATAATTATCTTGTTTATTGTGTTTTAATTTTAGTTTATCAATTCTAAAGTATAGAATTTCTGGAGTCTCTTCATCAGTTTTAATTACTGCTGCAATATTATAATTACGTCCTAGAAGTTCTGGTTGTTCTTTAGAGTTTGATAGATTTTCAAGAGCTTCAATGGATAGTGTTTTAGCATTATCAAACTTCGCTAAAAGTCTATCATAAAAAGCTTTCTCTTCCTGAACTTTAAAATGCATTGATAACGGAAGAAATCTTAATGATTTACCCGTTTCTTCTGGACTTTCAAAACTAAAACCTTCCGGAATAATTCTAGCTTCTTTGACTTCCTCTTCTCCAATTATTTTATATTTAATAATCGAAGTTGTAGTCATAGGATCATAATCAGTTATATCCTCAACTTTTACTTCTTTAAGAGAATAGTCCCATCTTCCAGTTTCATCTCTAGAATAATCAATTAATGCTAAAGAAGATCCAATATGTTTTGTTAGATCTCCCCCTCTAGGGACATAATTTAGATTTCCTTCATAGAAACCATATAACTTTTTGTACTTGTCTAATGTTGTTAATTCTTTTTCTGGTTTAAATTCTAACATGATTTTATTGTTTTAGTTAATAAAAAAAATATTTTCTTTCACATATAAGATTCTCATCCTATTAAAGGAGCAAAATAAATAACTACACCAATCCATAATAGACTAGTGTAGTTAATATTATTAACTGTTACAAATTTTTATTTCTATGTCATCTAAACGTTCAAAGTAGCCAATCCATGGAGTACTATAAGTAAAGAAAGTTCCATCATTTTTCTTTAACTTCAGAGAATATCTACTGTATTGTCCTTCTACATACCACCAATTCTTAGCAGCTTCTTTTTTAAGTTTTTCTCTTGATTCAGAAGTACATATATATTCTAAATCCATTGCAAATTTATAATGCTGTCGAATTGCTTCTTCATTTTCTTTTGCGATAGATATATTATTCCAAGGATAATCAATAATATCTACATCATTATGCGTTTCAAAAGAACTTCCTGTTTGGTAATAAATGATCAAATGTATGATGTCTTTTTCTTGAATATCATTGATTATTTCTTTAAGTAGATTCTTGGCAGCTTCTTCATCTTTTACTCCAAGCGCTTTTAATTTTTCCAAGTATTTTTCCATATAATCTTTGTATAAATTCTATAGTCCAAATTCCAATTACAAATAGGATTGCTAACCCACAGAGTAATATTCTAATCATAAAATGGTACTATTTTCCAACTTGCTTGTCCTATCTTCCAATTCACTTCTATATAAAAAACATTACCTTCATTTGTAATATATTTCACATAAGATCTCCAATCGCGAGTTATAGTTAACCATGGTTTTTTATTATAATTTACAGCATCGATTGAATCTAATTGTCTGTATATATCATGTTCATTTAAATATGTACAAATTTTTTTGGCAGTATCATAATCAAAAAATTTAGCATCAAATCCTACATCAAACTTTATGAAACCAAGATCTTCATTAGTATTTGAATCTATTGTTTTAATTTTATAGTATGTAGGAAATATTGCTTTAATTGGTTCTGGTTCTCTTTTTTCTAGAATAACTTTTGTTAATCCGTCTATAAACATTTCAGCCTCTATTCTGGACATTCCTTTAGAAATTAGCGTTCTTATGTACTTCTCCATAACGTTTTTGTTTTACTTCAATTAATTCTATTTTTACTACACTAGGAATAGTATCACAAACTATAATAGTTGAATCCTCAGCAAATCGTATAGATAACTCAGAGGCTTTAACGTACTCTATGACTTTTTCGGTATTATCTTTGAGAGTAATCTTAAGTGTATAATACTGAAATACTCTATTATTTACCCATTCAGTATAAATAGTAGATACAATACACGCTGTGATAAGAATTAGTCCAATTCCTAGCCATTTTCTTATTCTTCTAGTCTCAATTAAGAGAAAATAAACTCCTATTAGACATATTATTATTGAGAATATAATTACTATAATCGTCATTTATCTTTAGAATTAAATTTTTCTAATAACTCCGCTGAATGTTTCTTTAAAGCTTCTTCTGGGGTTAATGAATAATATTTATCAATTTCAAAATCCCAAGTTGTATCTCTGTTTCCTGATGAATTATTAACTCTGAGTTGATATGTTATAAGCGGTTCATCTCGATTTAATGATAAGTTTATATTTACGCATTCAACATCATAATACTTAAGCTCTCCATAAGTAACTCGATATAATCTTGTTCCTGGTTTATATTTATAATTTATTTCTATAGTTTCCATAATCAATCCTCATCACTATTTACTATAAAATCCCAAACTAATTTAACAACTCCTCCTGTTATGAAGAATGTAGTTAGCATCTCTGTAAATTCTGATTTTTCTGGAATTATTGAAAGAATAACTCCAATAATTATCAGAACTAAATCTTGTATAAAATTTCTCCATTTCATGATGTAAGTAAAAATTTAATTGCATTATAAATCACGAAAGCCATAAAAATTATTCCAATGATATATGCTGTAAGAATAAATACTCCTACTGATAGCGCGAATACAATCTTAGTTATAAATCCTAGGAATAAACATCCTAAGAACATTATTACCAAGAACATAAAACATCCTAGACAACTTTTTCCCAACATTCTATTATCCTTTCTTTTAAGTAATTAAAGTATTCATTAATAGATTTTCTTTTCATTTCCGACCATTTTTCATCTACTGTTACAGAATATTGATTTCTTATCATGTAAATTAAGAGATCTTGTACTGTTGTTCCAGAAGGCATTGGAAGTTTGTAATCGCCTAGAATTTCTTCAGAATCTATCATCTCAAGGATATATAATTCTAGTGCTCTAACAATACTACAACACATAGCTTTTCCTCTAGTAGGATATTCTCCATTATCTCCATATAATCCAGTTCCATCCATAAGATCTGGATCATCAAAAGTTTCTGGATTATAAAATGAAATTTGCCAATTCCAATTTATACCTTGACTATAAAATTCTGGTTGGATATGTATTATTACGTTATGTTCGTCTAACCATCCTAAAAGACCAATTAAATTTTTTGGCTCATAATCTTCTCCAAGTTTCTTAGCAATATATCTATATAGATCATTTGCATAAACTAATAATAAATCTAATCTTTCTTTTTCCATCTTTTTCTTGTTCTAAATAATATGTATGGAGTTAGAATAAATATTATGAATGGAGTTTGTGATGCTACTACCCAATCCATATCTTTGGTAGTTAGGTATATAATAGGATCAAATATAAATTTCCAAAAAAGACATATTAAAATGAATTCACAACCTCCACCTTTCTCATCTAACCATTCCTCAAATTTAAACTTTTTCATATTACTACTCCTTTCCACATTCTTTTTTCTAAAGTATTTGTTACTTCTTCCGGAAAATCAGCGACGTTCCAGTGTGCATCAAATAATTTATGTTTACAGATTTTACATAACCACCATGGAAATTTTTCATATAACCATGCAAAGCTATTAAAAGCCCAATCACGACTTGATGCCCATTCCGTCGCTAAAAATCCGGAAGTATAGATTGGAATACACCCTTCTTCTTTAAATAACTTCCTTCGTGAGACTCTAGGGTCAATCCATGATAATACTTTAAGAAAATTATATAATATTTTTACACTCCATTTATATCTCAATTTTTCTTGAATCGGATAAGTAACTTCATGAAACCACCAATCTCTAAAATATTCAAGACAAGGCATATCATGATCACTTTTATGTTCCCAAAAAGTTTTATAATATTCTTGAATAGGATTTTTATGAATTTCTTCTAACCCTTGAATTACATGATATATTTCTACAGGTTTATCGTTTAATGTAATTCTGTATTCTATATCTGAACTACTAGGTCTAAATTTATCATACGTCCATTTGTGAATTAGAAAGACTGATATATAGTCCTCAGAATTATCACAATCGTAAGTTTCAGACCATCTCCCACATCCCCAAATTCCGAGATACCAATATTTAAGTCCTCCATTAGAAAAACTGAAAGACATTGTCATACTATTTCCCCACTCTTCATTAGGGGAAGTGTCGTCCTCAGATAAGATGGGATTTATTCCTCTTTCTTTTAGTCCATTCAAAATTAATTCTGTAATCTTTTTAAATTTTTTAATTTTTTCTTCATTAATATTTTCCATGATTCTTATTGTTTATCAATTTTAAGGCTTTAAATCCTTATAAATGGAAAAGAGAAAATCCTTTGAATTGCATATTATAGTGTGAGCCCCTGCCTGTGATAGGTCGGGGTTTATTTTCCTTATATGTGTTATGAAGAAAATAAAAATAGAAAGTATTGAATTTTATAGATTACGACATAACAAAAATATTATAGTTGGTTATATCAGATTTAATCAGTTATTTAATAGAGAAGAATTTATAAAATTTATTTATGATAAAAATATATCTATTCTTCGAAATAAACTTTTGAATTATCATATTCTAAAGAACTATGAAGAATTAAATGCAGCTAGATCTCCAATAGGGAACTGGATTAGTCCTTCTGAAGTTAGAGATTTAGTAATGGTATTACCTGTTTATTTACATTCTGAGGATAATTATAAAAAATTAACAAAACGAAGTTTATTTAGAAAGCTTAAGAATAATCTTATAATCTCAGAAACAGTTCATAATAATCTTTACAAAGATATTATAATGAATATTTGTCCTTCTGATATAGAATTACGAGGTTTTATTGAGTATTCTCTTAGACTTCCAGATAAACCAGATAAAAGTTATCGTAATTTTATAATGAATATCTTGGATTTTTTAGAAGCTCTTGAAACTCTTACTAATGAATAATAAATAACAATAAACATAAGAATTATGGAAAAAGAAATTAAAATTAATGGTTCAAGATTAAAATTAGTAAAGTACTGTGATTATGAGTATGGGAAAAGTACTGAGATTATCCTGAGAAATAAGAAAAATCTAAAGTATCAATATGTACTTTTAGCAGATAAACTTAGTTCTTCTGGTAATCCTTGGTTAATAATGGATTCTTATGGAAAAAATAAAATAAGAGTTAGTCCTAGTGTTCATAATTACGCATCTGCATGGGGAATAGTAAGAGAAAAAAGAGTTGAAAGATACTCTGGGGAAACTTATTCAACCCAGGATCTTAGAATTATATTATCTTTTTTAGGAAGTACAATTAAACTTGAATACCTAGATACTGCTGAACTTTTAGCGCAAGCAACAAAAGATGAAATAGTTATCAAAGGTTTTTACGAGATGTACGGTCGTGTAGGGATGACTAATTATATTGAAGATCTTAATGATATTATTAAACGTTCCGAATATACACCCAAACCTATTGAAAGAAAAACTAAGTATCCAAAAATTTATTCAGATTATAATAAATATTCAATTAGTAGGTTAATAACTGATTTAATTGAGGATAATGCAAGTATTCTTATTAATCCAGAGTTGATCGGAGAATATAAAAGACTTTCTCCTAAAAAAGTGGATAGTAATACTGCTGTTACTTACCAAAAAGATAAATGGGCGAAAGTGACAGGAACGATTGGAAATAAAAGACGAGCTAACTTAGGAATCTGCTTTGATACTAATGTGGTAGTTAATATCCCAGAAAATACAGTCGGAATAGAACCCGGCGAAAAAACATATAAAACAAGACAATCTATATGTTTAGTAAAGGATGGTCTTCTTAATCAGTCTTTAATAGGAGTTATGATTTCCAATAAACTCGCCGGGAAATTTAAACGACTGGGGATAATAAAATCAGAATTAGTGTTTTCTGGAGAGTATCTAATAGATATCTCATCTCTTCCAGTGGTAACTAAGTGTGCAATTAGAGATATTAGTAGTTATTACCTTTCTCGATTAGAAGTTAAGTATAAACTTGCAGCAATAGCTAATGAATATATTCAAGAGTACTATCCTGAGAAGGTAACTTTAGATCCAAAAATAGAGTTTTTTAAATCTCTTGGAATAGTTGGAGATTATTACTTCCCTAAGAAGGAAACTGATAAAGAAGCTACAAGAAAATCAGAAATGATAATGGAATTGGTTAGTTTTATTTCTGGTATCCCTGGAGAAAAACAAAAAAGACAACTTATGTATAAAGAATATCAAAGAGGAGCATTACCAAAAAGTAGTGTAATCAAAGTATTCTTAGACTCTATTGGTTTTGGAAAAAGGCCAATCGAAGAGATTCGAAAAGAATGGAAAACTAATCTCACTAAATATAATGAAGAGCTTAGAAGAAGAAAGTTTCAGATCATTATGTCAAAAACAACGAGATTTAATGATAAACATTTTCCATTGATTGAGAGTACTAGTAAGACGGTTGATATCTTTTCTTCAGATCATACAGCAACAGTTTCTTGGAAATTTTTACTAAATACTATAAAATCATGAGAGTAATAAATAATTTAGAGACAGTAAAAAGTCTTCTAAAATTTAGGATATCTTCTAAAGGTAAACCGGAGATATATTATTTTGTGCAAGTTATACAAAGAAGAAAAGAGAATCCTGATTTACCTCTTCAAGAAATACAGAGATATGCTTGGTGGGTGACAGATTTAGGAGTTCTTGAAAAATCCTGGAATCGATTAACGGAGATGTGTGAACATTATAAAGCAAGAGCTTACATATCTATTACACCAAGATCTTTGGAAAAATTTGGAAAGCAATGTATGTTTGAATATTCTAAGAGAGTAGCAAACAATGATTATACAAATATACATAATCTTCCAAAGAAAGTAGCCTTAAGTAATGAAACGGTTCAATCAAAAGGAGTTGTAGATAAACCTAGGTGGATTTTAGATATTGATTCTGAAGATAAATCCTATCAACATGATATAGAAAAATTTATCTCAGGATATACTAATATTCTAGGAAAAATTAATACTCCAAATGGTTGTCATCTTGTGATAGAGTCATTTAATTATGGACTTATTAAAGATTATCTAGTTTCTAAAAAACGAGAGGACTATAAAATAATAAGTGATAATGAGGTTGAAAGACTATTTACTCTTAGAAGAGAAGGGAACACAATTCTTTATGCAGTAACTAACTAAACTAGAACATTTAAGAAGAAGGAATGAAATACTTCCTTCTTTTTTATTTTCTTCTCCCCTGAAATTCTTATATATGAAGCGGAAATTAATACAGAATCCGCTTCGAAAATAAATGCGTAAAGAATTAAATAACATTAATGAATTAAATTATGAAAAAGTTAAAAACAGTAAAAGTTCCCACATCTAACGGAGAAAAAGTGGTAGTCTTTAGACCCATTGAGGAAATTCCAACATCACATTTAATTTGTGATAAAGAATGTCCTTATGGAAAATGTTGTTCTTTTATCCCTGATCCTAGAGATCCCGGAAATGAAGAACTATCATTTATCGATTTTTGTAATGATCTTGGAGCTAATGAAGGAGAAGATTCAGATTTAACTTCAATGGTTCCAAAAGAAGGCACTCTTGAGGAAATTTTCAAAGATCAGCCTGATATATTACAAAAAATCGCCGGAAATAAAAAATTGGTTTATCTCGACAAAGTAATCGATAAATGTTGCCCTGATATCTGTGAATATTATAATAAGGAACATTCAGAGTGTACCTTAGAAAATAAGATGTGTATTCTTCGCGGATTGTTTGTAGGTCCAGTTAAAGAAGACAAACCTTCTAAAGAAGAAACGCAGGGACAGGAAGCTGTTGAAGAAAAGAAATAAGTTTTAGGGGAGTAATATGATTTACTCCCTTTATTTTATATAAGTATGAATGAATTATTAAATTTTGAGTATAATGGATGTATTATTCCATTTGCATTGACTAGTAATGATGTCATGATTAATGCTACTGAGATAGCAAAAGTTTGTAAGAAGCAGTTAGGTCATTATCTTAGTAATCAACAGACAAAAGAATTAATCAATGAGGTCTCGATCGATATCGGAATTCCGATATCGGAATTAATAGTAGTTATTAAAGGAGGTATTCCTCAGAATCAAGGTACTTGGATGCATAGATTAATAGCTATTCATTTTGCTATGTGGTGTAGTCCTAAATTTGGAGTATGGTGTCTAAGAAAATTAGACGAAATTATAAATAATGGATTTGCTCTGAGAGACGCTGAAATTGGAAGATTAACCTCTGAAATTACTAACCTACAGATTACTATTCAAAATCAACAGCCTCAAGTAGATTATTGTAATCGAGTCCTAACTACTTCAGAAAATCTATATTCAACAAGAGATATAGTGAAAGATTTGGGTCTTGGAATATCTAATATAGAATTATTAAGATTATTAGAGAAGAATAATTTAATTTTTAGATCTCATGATAAAAAGAAATGGTACTTAAAGGAACCATTTGATAAATTTGGATATACAAAAATAGTTACTATATTTGACAAGGCAGGAAAACCAAGAAATGTAAAGAGGTGGACTGAAGAAGGACGTCATTGGATTTATAGTTTATCAAAGAAATTATAGGGATATGGAAATAACAGGAAAATATGGTAAAGCAATTGTCTTTACTGATAATATTGAACCAGAAGCAGTTTCTCAAGTCTACGAACTTTTAAATACTAAAATGACTGAGAATGAAACAGTTAGGATTATGGAGGATTGTTTAACAGAGGACACAGAAGTATTAACTGAGAATGGGTTTAAGAAGATAATTGATCTCGATAATACTGTTAGGGTTGCTAATTATAATCCAGATACTCAATTAGTTGAATTTTATTCTCCAAAAAATATTCTTATTAGAGATTTAAGAAAAGATGAAAAAGTTTATAAATATAATAACACTAGAGGATATTCTTTCAGAGTTTCTCAAAGGCATAGATTAGCATTGAAGAATAATATGGGAGAATTAGCAGAAAATATAGATTCTTTTCTCATGAAAGAAAACATATTTAATGCTAAAGGTGTTAGTACTCCGATAAATAAGTATACAGATAACGAGATAAGAATATTATGTTGGATTATTGGCGATGGAGTAATAGCAAATACACATAATCCAAAAAGAATATCTCGTAATATTCGTTTTGGGTTAAAGAAAGAGAGAAAAATAAATCGAATAATACAATTATTTGATGAAGAAGGATATAAATATGGAAAAAGTGAATATAATAAACAAACAGTAATTAGATTATCTGTTAAGGATAGTGAGAAATATATTAATTTAGTTACACTAAAGAAAAAATTTCCCTCTGATTTAATATTTATGTCTCAAGAACAATCAAAGATTTTTTTTGAAGAATTAATTCAAGTTGATGGAGACTATGAAAATTATATTAACAATAATCACGGAAGTTATAGAATAAATTCCAAAGATCTAGATACTTTAAATTTAATATCAGCTATTGCAACAATCAATAAAGGTTTGTCAAAAATAGTATTAAAGACTTTTAATGGATATAATGGTTTAAATCAAATACATTATATTAATATAATAGATGATTCTAAACTTAATTATTCAAGAAATGGAATACATAATTCAAAATTTCAAAGAAATGAAGTTGAGTATTGCGGTAAATTAGTTTGTATTGAGACAAATACTGGATATTTTATTGCTAAACAAGGAGGATTAACTTTTATTACTGGGAATTGTCATGCAGGAAAAGGTTGTGTAGTAGGATATACTCAAACCTACTCTGGTGGTCCTCTTGATCCTGATGTGGTTGGCTGTGATCAAGGTTGCGGTATGTTAAGTGTAAAATATAAAATGCCTTCGGGAGATCCAGAATTAGCTCTTTGGGATGCTAGAATTCGTAGAGATATTCCAATGGGTATGGAGATTAATGAGAAAACTGTTATCCAAGAAAAAGAATTCAAGAAATTTTTTAAAACAAAACTTGAAAGAGCAAGAAGTTTATGGCCTGAATTTGTATGTTATGAAGGTCTAGGAGAGATAGAGAAATTTATATCAAAAACCCTTAAAAGAATTGGTATGTCTGAGGGAATTTTCTATAAATCTCTTGGAACTCTTGGTGGAGGTGAGAAAAATTGATTGCCTCCAGAATGATTAATAGTCATTCGTTGTAAAAGTCGTCCATATCGGGAGAAGCTGAGATGCTAATCACCGAGGGAAGGTTATAGTGTTAAAACTTATACCCCCGTAGAGAGCAGAGGGACTTGGCCTGGCATAAAAGTCAGAAGGTGTGCTCCGAACTAGTAGGAAAAAGAACTACTAGAGATAGGCAGAAATGACCTATCCGATACTTGAAAGTAGTATTAGTAACAAAATTGAATCATTTTATAGAACTTGGACAGGTAGAAGAAGATAAAGAGTCTGTTTGGGTTACTATTCATACAGGATCAAGAAATTTAGGAATAAAAATACTTGCTTATTGGAAAAAACAGATTGGGAAAACTAGGATAATTGAGGCGGATATGAAAGCGGCCGAGAGAGGAATTAAGGAAAAGTATAAAGGTCAAGGGAAGAAAATCAAAGAAGAAATAGAAAAACTTCATGCTTCCGGCCGATATACAATTCCGCCTAGTAGATTCTTAGTAACACATGAAGATATATCTGGTTATCTTGGGGATATGTTTTTTGCTCAAGCTTATGCAGAATATAATCGAATGGTAATATCAGAGAGAATTAAAAAAGCTCTTGGACTTGGAAAAGAGCTTGAGAGGATTGAGTCTATTCATAATTATATAGATCCAAGAGATAGAATAATTAGAAAAGGATCCATTCAAGCTTACGCCGGACAAAAAGTAATTATCCCTATGAACATGGCTTTTGGAACTTTAATTTGCGAAGGTCTTGGTAATCCTGATAGGAATTATAGTGCTCCTCATGGTGCTGGGCGCTTAATGTCTAGGCGAGAAGCAAGAGAACGATTAAGTCTCCAAGAATTTAAAGAAAGTATGGGTAATGTATATTCTAGTTCTGTATGTCTCGCCTGTATTGATGAAGCGCCCGAGGTATATAAAGATCCTTCTGAAATAATAACTGGAATACAAGATACAGTGAAAATTTTGGAAATTATTAAACCTATTTTATCTATTAAAGCAGGAACTGGAGATGGTGAAGATTAGTTTTTACAGAAGACTTCAAAAAGAATTATCAACTGATATTGGAATTGTTAGTGGAAATATTCTTGGAGAGAACTTTATTTTAGAATATAATTTAGATGGGTTAGCGACTAAGAGAATAACTCCTAAACAAATTTATGTAAAAACTTGTCTTGGAAAATTTTGTATATTTCGATTTTGTGATGATACTTCTTTATTAGAACATCTTCGATATAGAAATATGATCGATTGCTTAATCATTCAGGAAGTTAGTGTTGACCTAGAAGAACTCAAAAAATCATTTATCCAAGGATCTAAAAATTGTCCTTATGCGAATGATTTGAAACATTTAGTAAAAAACTTAGATAATATAAAATTTACATGACAGGGATAATAGTTGATACAAACGATATGATTGAATTAAGAGAAGTAATAATTCGAACTATGAAAAATTTAGATATTTACATATGTATTGATGATCAACACTATAATTATCTTAAAAGACCTAGACGAAAAGATATATATGAATCTATTGGTTTTGGTAGGTTTTATTTTGAGTTACCGGAAAAAATGTCAAATAGATCAATTGTTAAAGTTTTAGGGACAGTAGAAGGAATAGATTATAAAAAGATAATTCAGGGTATGAAGAAAGCTTTTAATGATAAATTTTGGGGTGGTGATGACACTCAATTGACTATATTAAAAGATATGATAAATAATTCAAAAGAATATTTCCTATGATAGCAGATATTGTTATATCGAATTATTATTTTAAATTACATTCTACTAGAGATACATTTTTAATTCTTTCAACAAGTACAGGTCTTTCTATTAATATAACTGTTCCTGTTATATTAAAACGACCATCTTATGAAACTATCTACGCTTTTATTAGAGAAGGATGTTTTGGTATAGAACCGAAATGTACAAATGATAATAGATATATGATTATCGGAAGCGTAGAATTAGATGCTCAAAAAGTTATAGAATGTTTTAAGGAAGCTCGTAAAACAGAATTATGGAGACTTTATATGGAGAAGTCTCATTTAGCCAAACTTGATGAGCTTTTATTAAATCCGGAAATCCTTATAAGTGATAAACATAAACTATAAAACTTATGGAAGAAGATAATAAATTTAAAGAATATCTAAAGCCTGACTACTCTTCGGAAGAACCTCCATATGATTCAGGAGATGATGACGATGATGATATCAATGAAATCGATGAAGCAGAGGAGGATGAGAGAATAGAAAAAGTAGTTAAAGGTCAAAAAGAATTGAATGAAAAAATTATGCAACAGACACCATTTGGACAAAGTGTAGGTGGAGGTAATTGGGGTCAACCATCAACTCCATCTTGGAACAATAACGGAGGAGGATCTTCGTGGGGAGGAAGTAATAATCAACAGTATCCATGGCAAACAAAACCGGCAGGAGGAAATTCTTGGGGAAACTCAGGAGGATCTTGGAGTGGATCTTCTGGCTGGGGTAGTAGTGGTAATACTGGAGGATCCTGGGGAAGTAGTAATACAAATAATGGAAGAAAAGAAATTGATCGACAGAAACAAGTAATATTTTGTGATGTCTTAGATTGTCTAGTAGAAACTTTTCAGAGTAATGGAAAACCAGGTCTTCTTCCACGTGGAATTTATGATATTAGACTCCGTTTTGAAGTTTGGGATAAGATTTTATGTTTTAACCCAAATAAAGTTTATGCTATGGTTCCAAGAAATCTAATCTTAAGTAGTAATGGTTCAGATTCTTGGAAAATAATGTTAGAATATATTGTTTGTGCTTTATCAGAATATCTAAGAGTTCCGTATGATCATTGTCAAATCTTAGTACAGAATGATTTTGGACAATCTAAAGATAGAATGATGGATGCTGTAATTTCTAAGACTCGTGGATTTGATAAGAATTCAGCCATACAAATTGGACTTGAATCTGGTTTATATGGTCAAAGTAATAGAGATATATTAGCAGCAGAAAAAGTAGGAATTGATTATATAGATCTTGGACAACTTCTTAACATATATTTCTAATGATTAACCTAGAACAGAAAGGAGAATGGGGCGTATATTTCTTTGATATCGACCATGTTCTTATATATTCTGCTACAATAGAATTAACTCCGAAGAAATATACTAGGAATCCAAGTATAGTTCCTGGAAAGAAAAATAAATTGGTTATAGAATTAGGAGTTGAGCCTGAATATTATTTTAAGAAAACAGGGTTAAAATGTCTTATGAAGCGTATGGAAAGTTTAGGAATTATTAACCTCGAAGATAAACATCGAGGGAATACTTCTTATGATCCTATTATTTGTGATAAAAATTGGAAAAAGATTAATTCATTAGAAATATCTTTAAAAACGATAGTCGATATAATTAAAAAGAAAGATACATATTTAATTGTAGGAGATTCAAAAACTGTAATAAATATTCTAAATTCTTCTGAAAGCTTGAAATTCTTATAAATGTATAAAATATAACAAATAGAAAAATGAAAAATTTAGTAGCACAAAAATGGATTGATGAATGTGGAACTTTATTTCCGATTGATGGAAATACAGTACTTTATCCAACTCCAGGTTCAGGAATTTTTGAATTATATCAAGGAAAAGGTCAAGATAAGAGAATCGGTTTAAAAAAACTCTCAGAAAAGTTTGAATTTAATCACAAAATATATGATGTAGGTTGTGATAATTTATTTGATATAATTCAAAAAACTTGGGAATCAGATAAATTTGTTGAAGAGAATAAGAATCTTGGTGTTATTTTCACAGGATATAAAGGAACAGGAAAAAGTGTTGGTGCTAAACTATTATGTAATAGATTAGACATTCCTGTCATAATCATTCCTGATAATGAAATAGAGGGAATGGTAAGTTTTATTCAACAACTCGACTTTGAATGTATTGTTTTGATTGATGAAGCAGAGAAAACATTTAAGCGAGGAGAGAGTGATGAAGTATTACTAAAATTAATTGATGGGGTATATAATAGATCAAGAAAATTATATATTCTAACAACAAATACACTTAACGTAAATGAGAATTTACTTGGACGTCCTGGAAGAATTAGATATATCAAACAATTCGGAAATTTGTCAGAAAAAGCAATAAACGAATATTTGGACGATAATTTAAAAATTCCAGAAGAGAGAGAGAATATTCTTCAAAAAATCGATCTTCTTGAGATATCTACTATTGATATTCTTGGTTCGATTGTTGATGAAGTAAATATTCATGGAAAACTTTCTGAAGATACTTGCCTTAATATTCCTTTGGCTAAATATGTTTTCGATATCATGAAATTCCCTGTTGAAACAGAGGAAGATGTAACAAGGATTAAGGAAATTCTTCGTCCAGGAAGAGCTAATTTCCCAGAATGGCTTGGAAAAGATTGTGAGATGGAAGATAAAGATTCAGATACTAAGACAAATGAGGATTATTGTAGTAATATCCTAGATGGTTGGAAAACTAGAATGACATCTCAATTCTCAAGTCTCTGGAAAAATCAAGAACTTAGTATTGGAACCCTTCTTGAAGATCCTGATGAAGACGGATTTATTCTAGTTAAGGATATATATGGGGATGGCGAAACATTAGTTAAGATAATTAGACAGAAAGGTAATCCAAGTTTATATCGAGGTGGATTAATGTTCTGATAATAAAGATATAGAGTATTTGAAGACAGAGGGTGGCAAGTCGTGAGATTATGGCTGCCCTCATTTTCTTATTTATGTAAATTATGGGGAAAAAGAAAAGAATAATAACTAGTTTTTCAGATGTTATTACAAATTCAAGCACTGAAGTATTTTTAATTCAAGGACCAGATGCATTAAGACAGATGATTGGTACTGGAATATATAAAAAATATCAAAAAGATTTCCTTGTTCTAAAAACTGAGGAAGATGTTGAATATTTCTTTAGATTTCAAGGAAAGAAAGGATTTAATCATAATTATTCAATATGGGATTTAAAACCTCTACTAGGAAATCTATTTAACTTATACCTTGATATGAACAATGAATTCCCTGATAAAGAAGATGATATTTGGGAAATGTTTAAACCAAAGATTATGGAGAGATTAAAGGGAACTATTGTATATATTGATATTAAACATAATCAAAAAATTATGAATAGACTTTATGAACTGTATCCTGATGATAAAGACTATTCTTATGAGTTAGATAACTTAGAAACAAAAGGATTTAGATATGGATGGAGTCTTGACTGATACTTCGGGAATAACAACAAATAAATTCTATGTATATACAGATGAAAGAAACCCTCGATATTCTATTTGTTGTTTTAGACTTGGGAGTCAGGTAAAACTATCTCTCCCTAATGAACTTTTGAACCTATTTGGAGGTAACCCTGAAGAAAATATTTATGCTGTAGATCATATTATTTGTTTAAGATTCGAAATAAAACAACCTATCCTAAAACAACTAACATTATCTAAGGTATGCAAAAGTATAATTGATATAGTTGCACTTACTCCAGAAGAATTTAAGAGTAATGCTGGAACTATATCACGGCGCCTGAGATTACTAACGTTCAATCAGATAATTACAACGAAGGAATATATTAATAAAGCAACTTTCATTCGTAACTTAGGGACAAAAGTAACATTATCAGAAGAATTACTATATATTATAAAAAATTATGAGCAAAAGACGTTTAATTGTTAGTTATTCAGATGTAATTACTAATTCGAGTACACAAGTTTTCTTCTTAGATATTGAAGAAAAATTAATAAATCTTCTAAATGAAAATAATATAACTGATAAAGTGATTATTATAAATTCTAAAGAAGATGTAATTCGTGCTGTTGAATTTTATCAGAAAGAAGAGGATAGTGGGGGATACGGAAATAGTGAGATATTCAATCTTATTAATTTCGTTTATGAGTGGTATGATATGTATACTGAATATGGTAAAGGAGATAAATGGAAAGAACTTAACGATGCAGGTAAAACCGATAGAGAGATTATTGATTTTATTTGGCCATTAATAGACGGGGTTATCGGAAAAGTATATTATTCATTTGCAGATGATTGTGGTATACCTAAAGAAGCTGATATTCTTTGGGAAAATGGATATAATAGTTACAGAGAATAATAAATAGAGTTATTATATAAAACTATACTTAAAATAATAGGTATAGTTTTTATTTTTCTTCCCTTAAAACTCTTAATGATGTAGTAGATAGTTGTGTTCTGCTACCGTAAAATAAAATATATGAATTATGGATAGAAAAGAAGAATTAATTAATCTCTTAGGTATTTTTCTAGGAGATTCAAAGAAACAATCAGAAGAAGTTAAACCTAAGATTGTTGAGATATGTAAGGAAAGATTTGATAAGATCTATGAAGTTTATAGAAAATATGGATTAACTAATTCATGGTATGATGAATATGATCCTACTCGAGGAAGTCTTTGGTTAGATGATGATTACAATGAGGATGCTATTAATGATAAAAGTATTTGTTTAGAGTATACAGATCATTGGGGTTATGGTGGTAGTTGTCATTGCTATATGGAATTAAAATTTTCTCAATTTGAAGATTCTTTTATAGAGGCGCTAGATAAATCCCTTAAGAGTACAAGAATCGCTTCATTAAAAAGAGAAATAGAGTTACTTGAAGCTCAATTAGAATCTAAGAAAACTTGTTTAAAAGAACTGAAAAATGGCAATGAAAACGAGTAATACAAATATTGAATTAAGTAATGATATCAAAATTTCTGATTCTGTAGTAAAAGCTGTAGTTGAAAAAATTCTATCCTCTGCACAATCGGATGAGATTTTAGATATAGTTATTAATTATCTTCGAGGTTATCTAGAGAAAATAATGGATAATCCTGAGATAATAGTAAATAATGAAGAGAGATTAGTATCTACTATAGATAAAAGAATCTTTGGAGATTTTAATTTAATGCAAAGATTACATAATATAGAAACAGCTATAACTAATATTAATAGTGTTATTACAGGAAATAATATTTATTGGAATAGTAATCAAGAATTTTTCTGTAATTCTCCACTACGTGATATAGCAAGTGAAATAGCTGATATCAAATGTAGAATTGATATGTTAAAAAATGAATTTTATATGCTACAAAATCAAATTCCTTAGCATTCTGAAGAAAAAAATAAAAAGAGGATCAACTTGACTAATTAAAGTCAAGACCTCTTTTTTTTCTTTGTAAATTTCCTTTTGTTTAGTTATAGTCTCTTGATATATAAAATCAAAAGGAAATCTTTAGTTTCCATTTCTGTTTCGATCTTGAGTTTAACCTCGTGATCTCATCAGGTTAGGAATTCACCTAACTACAAAAATGAAAATGGAGGGAAATTTTGTTATCCCTCCGGTTAGTCATCAATGAATTCTTCTTCATTGCTGTTAAATAGTTCCGGAATCATATATCTAAACCAATAATAAATTCCGGTAGTTCCCATAATTATTGCTGATATTGAATAAATTATATCAAATCCTAATATCCAAGCAATTCCTGCTAATATCATTGTCATAAAAATAATGACTTCTGTTATCTTTTTCATAATATATTAATTTTGTTAATTATTGTCTCTAAACCCAAGTTAATCCATAACTCGGGCTGGTTGTTTTAGCTTATTCAGCTTTTACTTCTTCAGCAGGTTTTTCTTTTTCTGCATCCGGTTTTAGGTTGACGGTTTCTTCTACCAATTTTTCCAAATCCTCATCTCTAAGACCTTTCGGTTTGAGTTTTTTATAGGCTTTTTGACATCCTAAGGTAGTTGCTACTCCTAATACCATTCCTGCTCCAGCTGCTACTGCTACAACTTTTGTTGCACCAAATTTCGTTACTGCTGAGTTAATTAGTTTCATAATTTTTCCTCCTATTATTTAAGTTATTAATTTTGTTAATTATTGTCTCTAAACCCAAGTTAATCCATAACTCGGGCTGGTTGTTTTAGCTTATTCAGCTTTTTTGTTTTTCCGGTTATTTAAACATTTTTTAGTTTTCTTATAACCATAATCAAATACTACTTTTGCTGCTATTCCTGCTACAAAAATTCCAACGTTTTTTACAACTGCTTTCATAATTCTATAATTTTTTGTTGTTAATATTCTTTTGTCTCTATTTTCTAAGTAAATTACTTAGAAATGGTTGTTTTTACTCTAAGCTTCTCTCTTAAAGATTTCTAACTTAGAATTATATATAATCTTTATAATTTCCTCATCGGTATTTATCATAGGTTATATATAATAATTTAACTGTATATTAAATCCCTCTAAATTCACATCCTATTACTAATAACTCTAGACTATACAGGTCCTTTGTTATTTTCATAGTTCACCATATATATTTGGCTACATGTCTTTGATATATTCCTCTTGATAATCCTTTATCAGGTTTATCTCAATATATCGTGGCCTTATAATATTATCTACTATAAGGAATTTATTTAATTTTTTATTTATTTTGTTAAACTCGGCTAAATGCACGTTATAAAATTTGTTAGTGCTTGCCAAGTTATGTGTCCAACCTTTATCAATTATTAAGTTATATTAAGTATTTTCTCTATTTTGATAAATAGTATAATTCAATATAGTAACTTAATATACTTATTTAATTACGCTCAGAACTTATCCTTGTAAAAGATATTTTAATACTATTTAAATATCTACTCAAGTGGTATAACAACTTCCACCTGTCCTTATATTATATTTCATAATTATAAGTTAGATCAAGGTGATGAATTTTATAAAGTCGTTCTGACGACTTCTAGGTTAGCAACTCCTAGTCTCTCCTTATAATACTCCGTCATCACACCTTTCGTATGTATTATAAGTTCTAGTTATATCTATGTATAACGCTAAAGTATAAAAGACATAATATATCTTTTAAATTAGATATACTATGTCTTTAGGTAATATCAGATATTTCTATCTTTTATTACATATATAAGGCTAATAGGGTTTCTTAGACGGTATTATTTTAACCTCTTAGGAACTCTATTTTCCTTTCATATATAAGGTTTTTAGTCTTTTCTAGACGGTGGAAAAATAAAGGGTGGAATTACCCACCCTTTTCTTACTTAACTGCAAGCAAAAACGTTTTATAATCAACAACAGACTTTCGATATATACTATCTATGTCAGCGCCAATCAAATAGAGGGATTGTTTATAATCTCTCAATGTTTCTGGCTCATTGATATAATATTCGACTAATCTGTTTACTATTGTTTTTATTAATCGCAGTTTTCTTATTACGTAATCTCTATTAATCGAAGGAACATCAAAATCCTTTCCTTCAATCGCATACTTGTTTAAGATAGCTGTATAGTTGTCATAACTATCTTTTAGTTTATCTACTATTCCATTGGATAAACTATTTTCAACTGAGACATCTATGTAATTTTTTACTCCGTCTCTTAATAATCCTAATGCACTTAATATTGTCATTAGTGTGTTAAGTTTTTCTATCATATTCCTTTTCTTTTAAGTTTGTTTTTTATTCTCACTTATAAGGCTTTCAAGGAATATCAGACTAGCAAAATACTTCAGCGTCGTAATAGCCTTTTTCTAGTGCATTTAAGAAAAATTCAACCTCTTCTGCAGACATAGGAGCAAAACCATGAACATCAACACCTACATCTAATCCAAATCTCTTAATCATTTGTCTTCCATGAATATGTCCAAAAAGATTATACTTTTTTGTAGAATTCATAGGTTCATGTACAAGTGCTATCTCTTTTCCTAGGAGTTTTGTTTCTGCTTCAGTTAGGAATACTTTTGAAAAACCAGAATCTATAAGCTCTCCTATAAAATCAGGTATATCTAGATTTCTTTCAGATTTTTCTTTAATCTCATAATTTCCACAAACTAATCGAATATCTCCATTTAAATATTTCAAGTAACTTCTATCACCAAAATCTCCAAGATGCCATACGATAGCTTTAGGAGGAACTTTAGTATTCCATCTCTCTACCATAGTCCAATCCATATCTTCAACATTCATGAAAGGACGTTTAGATAATTCCAAAGTTCTTTCTGCGCCGAAATGTGTATCGGAAGTAAAAAACTCTCTTGAACTGGACTCTCTATTAGATATTTCTTTCTTTAACTCAGATATACATTCGTCTAAAGAGCTATATACATTTTTTATTCCATATGCTTTAGCTTTTTCGATCAAGTACCTTCTTCCGTGTATTTTCGGCGCAATTCCTAAGATTATATTTTTCTTTCTAACTAAATTTTCGGTAAGTTCGATTTTAGTAGTTTGTGCATAATCTCTTCCTGGTATATCTTCAACAGCTTCAGGGATCCAAAATAATATAAAATCTGATACTCTAAGTCCAATTGTTTCCCAATCTACCTGTTTTTTATATTCAGCATCAGATAAACCTCCAGAAATTTTCTCTTTTCTTCTAGGGTTTATCCAAGTTACTCCCTGAATATCTGGAACTGTTTCTTGCCACTCTGGAGCTCCTTGAATAGGTCCTCCCAAAAATACCCAAGTATCTTCTTTCTTGGGTAATTGTTCTATTGCATAAATCATTTTCATTTGAAATTTATTTTTGATTCTGTATCTGCTAATTTTATAAGGTATGGTATTCTAAAATTTCCATACATACTTTTAATAACTTCAGAATAATCTTTATCTTGATTAATTGAATCTACATATAAAGGATTTTTACTATTTCCTCGAAAACATTGAAAAGTATGTAGATTATTATCACGGTAATAACTTTTCGCAATTCCAATAATATTAAGATTCTTTCTTCCAAGTTTCTTATATAGATGTGCTCCTAGTCCTGGTTTAGGTTTTTCAAAAGATTCTTCATCATTCCACAACCAAACATGAGAATCTAATATGATTGTATCGAATTTATCAAGATCTATATTTTCTAATAATTTTATAATCCCAGGAAGTTCTCTTTTATAAAATTCTCCAGGAATATAAGAATCGAAATTGTTAATAATAATTGAAATTCTGTCTATAGGTTCATTATCTTCCCAGTTTTTAAAAATAATTCCTGAGATTTTTCCTAAACACTCTTTTTCTTTATAATATCCATCAATTATTATCTTATTCATTTTTTAATAATTTTCTTATTTAGATACTTCTTTTTCTTCTCATAATCAAATTCTAATCGATCTAATTGATTTTGAATAGTAGAGTTCCAACCTTCAATGGCTTCTTCTTCTGATTCATATAGTTTATAATTATCTAAGTTATATCTATTAGGAGTTAATTGAAAGTAGCCAACTATCATATTAGTGGTTTTGTTTCTTAAAGGATACCAGGTGGTGTTTCTTCTATATCCAGATCCTTCTTCTTTTCCTAAAACTACTTCTTGCGGAGAGTTTATATTTTCAAGTTTATAACTATACGGACCGATATAGAATCCAAAAGTCCAGAACGTTTGTCCTATAAGTTTATCAAGTTCTTCATATGTTTCTGGCTGTTTCATAATTTTTCTATTTTAGAATTTAAATATCTCAATCTTTCTTCATAATCATGTTGAAGTTTATCTTTTTGATCCTGAACAACTGCATTATAAGCTTCTACACACTCTTCTCTCGTTTCAAAAAGATATGGTAGAAAAAATCTTATGTGATAATTTTTGAAAACTAGATTTTTATTTTTACTTTTTAAAATAAGAGAATAATCACTTTTTTCATCCCAATTAGTTACTAAGACTTCGATGGGTTTTACTAACCTTGTACATTTATAAGATTTACTAGAAAATTCTAACATAAAATACCAAAGTGACTTAGAATTGTCTCTATATTCTGATAATAATTCTTTTGTTATCATATTAATTTGGATTTTATATATTTAAGCTTTTCTTCATAAAAATGTTGAAGTCGATCTACGGTATTATGAATTTGAGCGTTATAATATTCTTTACATTCTTCTTCAGTATCGAATATTCTCACAAAAAATTTACATTCTGAATCTTTTCTTTCTTTATAACCCTGAAAAGATCCAATTACAGAATTATCAGAAACTTTTCGAAGATATAATAAATTATCTATATCAATTTTTAAAATAATTTCTGCTGGTTTTATGATACTAGAGCATCTAAAAGTTTTCTCCCTAAAACTAATACAACTATACCAAAATGTTTTATCCTTAGGGAGATTCATTATTTCTTTCGCTGTTAATTGTGTTATCATTTTATTATCCGTTTTTTAAGATTTCTTTCGGTGGATTTCCATTGAGTTTCGAAGAGTTTCAATTTATCTTCGATATATTTATTCCTGTGTTCAATACATTCACTTGGAGTATTAAAGAATTGATAATGAAGTTGATAGTTTTTTATTATTTTCCCGCTATTCAGTATCTTTACTATCCTAGGAATACCACCAAATTCATCAACAACTTCAGCTTCAGATGGTGGAATATCTCTATAAACTCTTCCAGTATCTGATATTTGTAATGAATAAATCCAAACTGTTCTCATAATTCTTTACATTTAATTAGAGTCCACTCTTTATAATTCATTCCTCCTGTTTTAGTATCGAAATGCTTGATAATTTCCTCGAATGGTATTAAGAAGGTTCCAAGAGATTTTGCTAACTCAGAATTAAAACCTACATCAACTTTAAGATCATAAATACTATTAATATATTCAGTAAGGTGACCATGAACGTGACCAAATAAGTGAATAGATCCATGAGGTTTATGATTCCAAGATACAAAGGGATAATGACACATAGTTACCATATAATCTTTTCCTGAATGCTCTATATGAACATCAAGAATATCAGAGATTATTTTGAAATACCCTTTAAGCGGTGCCTGATCAAAATAAAGTCCATAGTTATCATGATTCCCAACAATTTTATAAATATTTTTACAAGGAATCTGATTTAAGACATCTTTTATATCGTCAACAGGCATTTTCCAAAACATATCACCTAAATCGAATATAATATCTTCTTCTTTAGTTTTTTTAAGTTCCTCTAAGATATAATTATTCATTTCAGTTACATCTTTAAAAGGTCGAGAATCATATTTTATTACATTTTCATGACCATAATGAAGATCTGATATAAAATAGATTTTTCCAGATCCAGCAGTTGTAAAGGGTTTTTTAATCTTCATAATCTTTTGCTATTTTTATTAATTTATTCTCTTTATAATATCCGATAATATTATTAAATACAATAATCTCTAAATCTGTAGTATCTAAATCCTCTATATCCAAATTATGTTTAGAGTACTCTCCATAATCCATATCAACTTTAATATAATTAAATGTTTTGTTTACATAATATAATTTTTGAATATTTCCTGATATAGATTTAGATTCTAAACTCTTATAATCAAACACAAGATCTTCAAGTGTATCTAATCCAGTAAATTCAAGGACTTTAAGTAATTTAGTTATTACTGAATCTACTAAACGTTTCCTATAAAGTTTATTTAACTCTATTAATTCTTTCCTATTATTCATAATCTTCGAGTTTCCACTTACGTGAATAATCTTTTTTACTTTTATGAGTGATACTAGGTCTTAAGGATACTAACTTTCCTGTTTCTTTAATTTCATTATCTCTCCTAACTTTTTCGGCTAGGGAGATTAATTTCTTTTTCTTCTTTTTCATATGATTATTTTATTACATTTATAAGGAAATCCAAGTTCCTTATATGTGAAAATAAATAAAAGAATTATGATTAGATGTTATGAAGCTAAGTTATCAAAAAATTTAAACCCTAGAGTTAGAAGTTTTATCATGAAAGAATGGATGGAGAAGAGAAATACTTATGGAATTGAATTGAAGAAATATATTATAGATTCTTCATCAGTAGATCAACATCCAGTATTAGGACTTTATATAAAAGATCAAAAAGTGTTTGGAGATAATATACTAGTAGATAATAATTTTTCAGAAAGATTATTAGGAAGACATGTTATTTACTTTCTTAACTCAATAAAAGAAAAACAATTAGGGTTTTATAAGAGAAGGATTCTTAATTTTTATCCTGTGAATTATGAAGAATCCATTTTCTCTGAAAATAAAATGCGTTCTAAACTTGTTAAAGTGATTGGAATGTTTGGTGAAAATAACTATAATGTACTAGGAATTATTTATGGAGATGTATATCAAGTTAGAGAAAATTATAGAGAATTATTTTATAATATATGGAATTCTAAAGTAAATGGAAATTATGAAAAACCTATTAATCTAGGGAAAATAGAAATATAAAAAAAGAGGACTGTAAAAAGTCCTCTAATTATTTTTCTTTATTTTGTAATCTCTAATAATGTCTTGGAGATTAGATTTATAGCACCTTCCACATCTCGATAATCACATACTTCAACTTGAGTATGCATATTTCGTTGAGGAATAGATACTAACATAGTTTCACAATCAAAAGCACCTTCTTGAATTGCTGAAGTATTTGTTCCTCCTGCATATGAAGCTGCAAGTTGATATGGAATTTCATTAATCTCAGCAACTCCGATCATTTTACAGCGAAGATTCCAAGATTTATCAGGTCCATTCATGATAACAGGTCCTTTCCCAAGTTCTATATCTCCATAGGACTCAGGTTTTATTCCTCTACCTTCATCCGTGGCGAAAGTAACATCTATATCAATCGAAATATCAGGATTTACTCTTTTACTTGTTACCATTGCACCTCTTAGACCTACTTCCTCCTGAGTATTCGCCACGCCATAAAAAGTATATTCATCAAAAAGTTCCCTAAAGTCTTCATAATTCACCACGTTCCTTAAGACTTCAGCAACAATAAATACTCCAATCTTATCATCTAGTCCTTTAGATGCAAATCGATTCTTCCCAAGATGTTCTATAAAATTTGCTTCAAAAACAACTCTACTACCTATCTCTACTAACTTCATAGCTTCTTCTTTAGATTCAGCGCCGATATCAACAAGAAGATCTTCAATAGGAATTAATTCATTTTTGCTATTATCATCATACTCTACATGAATTGGCTTTTTCCCAATAATACCTGTTACATATTCTCCTGGGTGACCAATTTTAGAAATTTTAACTATACTTCCTGGGAGAACTTTTTTATCTATTCCCCCCAAGATTAATAATATTTAGCATTCCTTGGTCTGTAACATTTTGTATCATCATTCCAAGTTCATCAATATGTGCAGAAATCATTACTTTCTTACTCCCTGAACCTACCTTAAATGCTACATTTCCCATTTTATCAGTAAACTCTTCTATCGCAAACTTAGAACAATAATCTTTAAATACCCTAGTTGCTTCCTGTTCAAAACCGCTAGGACTATACGATCCCAACAGTTCTTTTAAAAATTCTACAGCTTTTAATTCTAACATCTTTCTTTAATTAAAAATAAATATCGTTTCATGTAAATTTCTTTCAGTTCTCACATTCCAATTATACTTAAGAGAGTTTGGAATTTCATCATCTAAGATCATTAATCTAGTATGAATAAATAAATCATAATAAATATCTAAGTAAAAATCAGAGCTAATTCTTGATAATTCTACTCTATCTATATGTTCTACATCTTCATAAGTAACTATAATTTTATTATCTATCTGAAATGCTGAGAAATATTTTAAGATTTCTATAGTTAAATTATAATAGTATACTTGATCTGCCGCTGATTTACATCCAATTATTCCACCAGAACCACTTCGAATTATACCTAACTCCTTAACCATTATAATCTAGGTGTAATAACTTGATAAAATCTAACTTCATCAATCCCACAATCAATTCTTCCTGCACAGTTCCAAGTTACATGAGGATTTGCTGTTTCCCAACATGATTTATGAATAATTGTGTAGCTTCCATGATTAGAGGTACATATTCCACAATCTGAAAAATCCTTCCAATCTTTAATATCACGTGCTCCATCAATTATTTTACTATCATAATAACCAACATCTTCTAGAAGTTCAATTATATCCTTACTAACTTTTCCGATATAAGCTGAATTAAGAAATTGAATACCTTCTCTAGGAAATTTATCTTGAAGTTCATTTATGGTTGCTTTATGATAACCTTTCTTTTGATTATCTTTTATCCAATCTTCTCCATTAGTAAACCATTGTCCGAAATCTGTATCTCCTCTAAGAGCAGCTATCCCAAGAGCTAGTTCTTTAGTTACTCCACATTGAATTCTTTTTACAAGAGATACTTTTCCAGATGAAGAAAATTTAATAGCTTCTCGAGTTATAGCTGTATATTCTCCAGTCTCTGCACAAGTAATAATACAATTTCCTTTATCTGGATTAAAGGCTAAACCAGTTCCAACCATTTCAGAATATCCTAGATCTTCAAACTCTTTCCTAAGTTCTGGTGTATTTTGATCTAAGATAATACTATATAAATAATCTTTCCTCTTCATTTAATATCTAGGTTGTTTAATTATATATTCTAAGTTATTGTCTTTATAGTAACCGTTTAATTCCTTTGAGCTACATAAAGGAGTAAATCCATTCTCCCCAAATGTATACTCACCTCGGAAAGAATCAAATACAATAAAATCATCATCTCCTCCATTAGCTGGATTAGGAATAAATTTAGCCCATGTTTTAATTAGACGCTCCCTTTCCTTTGGCCATATGAAAAATCTCTGCTCTGAAACTTCTTCCTCTATGGCTAATTCGATATCAACCAAAGCATCTTCAACTACATCAGCAAGATAAACCTCATCTTTTGTTCCATCTGCTTTTCCGAGATCTATTTCTAGTTTTTGCATAAACAACTCTTCAAGAAGTTGATCTTTTTTATCTTTTTCCATTTTCTTATACGGTTTATAATTTGGTGTATATAATCTAGAAACCCATCCAGAAACAGATTCTTTATTTCTAGTGAGAGCTCCTATAATAACTATTATTTTAAAAATTATTGCAATTACTAATAATAATGCTATTAAGACTAGTAAAAAATTCATTTGTTTTTCTCTATCTTTTTAATTGAAAATAATATCTTATCTCCTATTTTATATGTTGGATTATTACTACTAGGAATTCTTTCACTTAATCTAAATCTCCATTAGAACCAATTTCGTCCCCAGCGATGTAATAAATAGTACTAACGCCGTAAGAATTTAATCCTCTATCAATAGATTTTATAACTAATTCCTTACTATATTCTACTTTATATTGTGGTAAATCTTTTCCTTTACTATCACAACTCACTAATCCTATAACAAGACTGACGATTATTAATAACTTTTTCATAATTACTTTCTTAATAATTCATTACATACGCTCTTTATTCCTTCTAACCTAGCTTGTTCATAAGAAGGATAGTTTAGATTATTACTACTCAATGAACCATTCTCCATTGGGATAGCAAATATAAATCTTTTCTCTCCTTCCTTATTAGTAAATGGATATACGAGAATGATAATATCCTTATGTAATCTTATCCATTCTACTATTTCTACCTCAATTCTCTTTTCTTTTATTGGCTGTTTATATCCAAGTTTTACTAATTTTTCCAGGACTTCATCATCTACTATTATACTTCAGTTTTTATATAGATTTTCCCCTCTTCAAGTTGTTTTTCTATATCAACAATCCTCCATCCATATTCATCAATTAACACCCTCTTTAAAGTATCAATATAACTATCTGGAATTAGATTAGGATTTATATAGACCCAAAATTGAAGAAAAGGATCTTTATAAGTTTCTGAACTAGATTTATAAGATTCATAAGCTTTACTCATCCCTTCAGCTGCTAAATCAAAAAACTCTTCTGGTGTAATTCGAAGGTAACTAGCATAAATAAATTCTCTCATTTTTCTCTTAATTTAAAAAAATCATAATCGTAATCAGTTTCAGTTCCGTCTTCTAGAACATAATGTTTCCTATATATTATTATCTGAACAACATTATTTCCAGGAATATCATTTAATATAGCATCTTCTATAATTTCAGTATCTGATCCTAACCAGTTCTCTTTTAGATGATTTTCTGTAGTATAATAAACATTTTCTTGTATTCCTTGAGTTATTGTTTTTATTTTAGTTGGGTAAATTTCATTAGAGCTAAATTTATGTTTAACATAAATTTCATCACCCTCTTTCAATCCAACCCTTCCTGTCGAGTCAGAATAAATTTTAATAACTCTTTTACATGGAACTACTTTTTTATCTATCAAATCCCATAAAGCTTTTACAATATCAGTTTCTGCTATAAAATCACCAATATTCCTATCTTCTGGAACAATAAAACTATTTTCTAGATCATCCTTATCAAGATACTCACTATCTAATTTCCAATCTATTTTCCATAAAGGTATTAATTCACCTTTCTTATTTTTAATACAATCACAATTAATAAATCTGTTCATAATTCTATATTTATTTATATTTATATTTATCACATATAAGGAAAATAAACCCGAAGAATTATCTCCTCGGGTTTGATTACTAACTAGGATTTTTTCTGATTATTAATCTTTATTAAACATAAGAAGAGCTTATCCCTAGTTTCTTTACTCTTCACAATATTTAGGTTTTCGACCTGTTTCTAAGTATTCTAAAATCTCTTTAAGTACCTGATCATGATTAAACGCCCAATCATAACTATCAATATCTTCTGCTGGGACAAACTTAATATCATCTACTTCATTAGGTTCTCCACCTCTTGATACGGTATCACAGTTAATTTCCTTATCAGCTAATTTTTTCCGAGTAGCTATGTAATCTACATGAATAAGATATCTAGAAACTATGTTTTCTCTAACATCTCGAGACGGATCATCTATAGTACAAAAATGATCAATTGCTTCATTGGGATAAATTTCAAGATTAAGTCCAAGTTCTTCATAAAGTTCTCGTTTTACCGCTTCTTTTCTTGTTTCACCCCAATCAAGATAACCACAAGTAACTGACCATTTTCCAACATGATCTGGACATCCTGAACCTCGTTTAGATACTAAAAACATTACTCGACCATTGCTATCTCTAGTATATACAATTCCTACTACTGCATTTGCTCTAGAGATCCAATACTCTTTTCCATTTTCTTTTGATGTTACTTTAAAATTTTTCATAAATAAAAATTATTAACAGTTGTCAATGTTTGTTTATCAATTATAAGGTTATTACCGATTGTCTTTTTCACCTTCTTTAGAATTTGTATGATGTTCTTTTTACATAAAACACTATCATCTTTAATTGATGACCAATCTTTTATAGTAGAAAAGTTAAATTCATATCTTTTTACAGTAGGTATAAGAGTATATGCTTTCTCATCTAATTCCTTCTTAGCTCCAAAAACTAGTTCTATGAAGGGTAGCAGAAAACATTTTTTATTATAAAATACTACTTTATAACTACTATTATATCCATTTCCAGGAGGTGTATCATTAATTTCTAAGATACTTCCATCTTCTATAGGATTAAGAATATCATTTATTACTATTTTACCAGTACTATCACTTATTTTTCCTGGAATACTATAACTCTTCTTATAAAATGGCCATAAGTTTATATTCTTAGTTTTTGGAGAAGTATATGAGAAATCTAGCATATTGTAATGAAAAGAATATGATACAACTACTAATCCACCAATCATTTCTTGATTAACTATATCAAAATTAAAAATATCCACTTCTTAATTAAACAAGATATAATTTGATATAAGTATTTAAATCTTCCACAGCTGGTAATCCATACTTTGCTGTAAATTTTCTAGTAGGTTTCTTTATATATCTCACATAGAAATCATCTACTAGTGGTTTTATAGTTTCTATAGAATTCTCTCCACTAAGTTTTTCTGTCCCATGAATATCTTTGATTATAAAGAATATAAGAGAAGCTACAAATGGAGTAAAAGACATTTCTTCTTCAATTATCTTTTTCACTATATGTTCATTTTCTTTAAGAACTCTAGTAACTTCCTTGTAACTCTTATTACCTTCCGTTTGTCCGGCGGTTTCTACTATTAATGTGAATAGTTTAATATATTCTCTAAATAATTCTTCAGTTGTTAACATAGCCTTTAAGTGTTTCTATTATTTTTATTTTTTCAGTTTCTTTGAGAAGACTCCACTCACCTCTTTCTAATTTTTCTATAATTTTTGAAATATTATTAACAGGTATTTCTGAAATCTCTAAAGTTCCTGGTATCAAAGTATACCCTAGATGTTCAAGAATAGACTCAATCTTCTCAAGTTCTTTAACAGTTGCTACTCTTCGACCATAATAATTATCAACTCTTGGATAATTAATAACAATCCTTGAATCTATTACATACCATCTCCAAAGATTATTTGGAAAATTAAATACTCCTCTTTCACATCCACTAAATAAACCGAACCAACCATCAGGTCCATCTTTATAATCTACATAAATCTTTCCTACTTCCATAATTCATCCAAAATATAAAAATGGATTATCTTCTGAATCTTCTTCAATTATCTCAAAATCAGATCCAGAACAATCTTTTAAATTTATCATATACTTTAAAAGTAAGTCTACACCATAATTATAAAAATAAGGTTTATCTTTATCATATGATGCAATAGATTCTCCTTTACCATTTACTACTTTTACATAATTCTCATTTTTAGAATCCAATGATGCTTTTATTCCCTCATCTGTAAAATTCTTTTTCGCATGTTCTTCTGCAAATCTTACAAGTGGATTTATTGTTTCTCCGGATATACGAATTTCTTTGTTAATGAGATTTTTAGAATAAAGAACAATCTTATCTATTACTGAGAAAGTATACCAATTATCAGAACCTATCAACTTAAACCAAGGACTACCAGAATCATCAAAATAAACTCCTGTAACTCTAGTATAATTTCCATCACTTGTTTTTATAATAGGTTTATATCTTAATCTTCTACAAATTTCTTTTAATAAATTAGATCTTTTCTCCAAACACATCTGCGAAAGGTTTTAAATTTCCATTTGGATTATGATCTCTTCCTGAATTTCCATCATCGAGAATAGCAAAACATATTTCTTCAAATGCTCCAATAAATTCTGGTTCTTCCAAAACTTCCTTAAATAATCTTGCTACATGAGAAGGTGGATTTTTAAATGCTCCACATCCAAGTGCCCCTAGAACAAGTTTAGTATGATTATTATCTAAAGCTATTCTAAGGATTGTTCTTATTTTTCCTTTTACAACAGGAACATATTTTTTCATCATTTCTCCAGTATTCTTATCAATATCAGGTCTTACTACTCCTGCCACTGAAATTACATTACATTTAAAATAATTACCTACAGTTTCATAAGTTCCTGGTTTTCTATAAACGCATACCCCTGGACTATATATTCCTCCATAAACTGGAATAGGGTAGGAGAAGTCATTAAGAACTTTTCCTGAATAATAATCTCCAAAGTATTCATCCCATTTTTCAGGAGAGTATAAATATAGGGATAATAGCAAATTACTTCTTCTACATAATTCTTCTTCCTGAGCTCTAGAACCTGTTTCAACTCCTCCACCTGGTCTTTTAGATGAAGCCATATTAAGAACTGCACACTCTGAACCCAATTCCTTTGCTTTTTCAAAGGTATCTATATTCTGTACATATATTTTAAGAGGAGTTTGAAATTTAGGTTTATTATTTCCTTTTTGAATAGACTTATACATTTTTGATTCATATATTAGTCTATCTGTTTCTGGAAATTCTATATAATTATCCTTATATTCATACTCTCTAGAAATAATATCTTCTATTACTTCTTCAAAAACTTTAATTAATTGTTCTTTTGTTTTCATATCATTAATGATTTTGAATTATCTAATAAATTATATTTCACAATCCCACACTCATTACAATTATCCTTTGAGAGAATACATTGACTACAGTAATTTAATTTACCTGAATCTATTGTATATCCTCTTCTTTGAAATAATCTAAGGTTTTTCGAAAAATGACTTATTTCCTTTGATGAATATTCCATAAAAACTCCATATTCAAGATTTTCAAGAGTTACAAGTTCTTTTATTCTATTTTTTATGAAATCCAAAGTAACAATACTTTTTTCATTTAATTCCTCTACAAAGTCTATAAGAACACTTTCATTTATTCTCACACGTTTAACTATTCCTTTACGATTATTTACTGGATAGGAAATAAGTAGAGTGCTATTTATTTTATCTCCAGGGAAAAAGAATTTATTAGGTCTGATAGAAGGTTTGAAATTACATAAATCACATTCTCCAGAAAATTTACATACTTCTTTACATACTATATCAGAAATCCCTGGGAAAGATCGAAAAATCAACCTACTATTTACTATATCAGTATTAGATACCAATATATTTGTTCTTTCTCCATAATATCTATGTTCTGAAGAACGTCCTAATTCTAAATCTACAGTTTCATATCTAAAATTTCCAAAAAAACCTACTACACCAGTTACTAATCTAATAAGATTGATTTCATTGATATAGATATCATTATTGAACCAAGTAATTATATCTCCTGGAAGATATTTTTGATAGTATAGTCTCCTTTTAGTATTCTTTGTCATAACGTGCTAAATTATTATATGCATCTGTACTATAAAAATTAGTTAGATCGAAAAAAATCGAAAACTCTCCTTTGGGATTTAAAGGTGATTCCGGACGATATCTATCTAGGATAATATTAAATCTAAATTCATTACTCCAATCTTGCCTTATTTCTACAATTATTAAAGGGTGTTCTGGTCCAAATTTTGCATACTCACCACTACCCCATAAATATCCAGGAGACTGAAAATAAACAATATCACCTACTTTATAATAATCTGGATCTAACCTTCTTGCTACTGCTTGAGGAATTCTGGCTAATCTTTCTTCCTTAAGATATTCCATTATTTGAGGGATAATTGATGTATAATCATGTTCTATAATTTCACATTTTTTATCAAAATCATCTATACTCATTCTTTCTGGAAGTATAGATGATCCCCAACATACTTTATAATAATGTCCCTTTGAATCAAAACCACTACTGTAAATAACTCCTATATCTCCAGTATTTTTATTTTTGACTCTAGTCTGTGTCCAACTATCTATTCCCATTGATTATTTCATTTTTTGCCTTAGTCCAACCATCTTTAAATGATTTTCTTTCACTTCCTCCTGTATAAATAAGAAACCCGATAATCATAATAATTATTCCTAAAGGCTTATACCACTCAGTTATTTTAATTCTAAACGGTGAAAATGATATTTCTGTTTGTCCTAAATATAGGATAAATGCAACTAATAATACTAAATAAATTATAACCTTCATCATATCTCTATTTTATAAGTTTTATCTTTCATTACTACTAATTTTCCTGGAACTGCCATTAGACGATCTTTAACATTATCTAAGAAAGCATCTAAGAGTAGAACTTCACCAAAACTTGAAATACTAATATAACATGTATTGAGATTATCAGTCCACCCAAAAAATACTTCTTCAGGATCTGCATTATCCCATGGAGTAAGCACTAAACGAGACAATTCATCTTCTAGTCTTATTACAGTAACAACTTGTAAATCTTCTTCTAGATCATACAAGAATACATATCCAGTTACTTTTACATATTCCTCCGTTTCCATATAAGTTCTTTTAAGATTGGTAAAGATTTCTCCATATATTCAACTAAAATATCTTCAAGGTAAAAATATTCTCGATTCATTACTCCAAAAGAATTTCTAGCTATATGATATAATTCATGAGACCAAGTATTTAAAAGTTCAGATTTTGTCATTCTTTTTCTTTTTGGAATCATCATTATAAATTTTCTTTCTCCAGCAGTTGAATAAACCATACTATCTACTGGAGGAGGAGCTATCTTAATAATATTTTTATTTATTTTATCATAATAAGTTCTAAAAGTTGACATTACATAACTTAAATCACCCTTAGATAGTTTTCCAGAAATTTCTTTTTTCTTCTCTATCCCTAAAAGAAGATCTTCTATGTGTATAAAATCTAAAAGTTGTTGAGAAACTAAATATCCAAAGATATAAGCTTCTGTTTCATCATCAACTATTCCTCGTGAGGAAGTGATTCTATTAACAAATCTACTAGTTTTTCTAAATATCCACTTTACCTTTTCTTTTGTAGTTAGATTTGACAAGATAGTGATTAAATAACTTCCACGATTATTAACAGCTAATTCATATCCCTCTGGCTTTGGTATAATCCCATATAAACCTCTAAAAGCCTCAAGAGAACAATGAATAGTAGTTAGTCTCGTACTAAATATAGGAATATCATAATATACACATTTAGAACCAACTTCCTTTCTTAAGTTTTCATAATAATTCTTTTTATTAAAAAATTCTGCTTCTTCTAATCGATTTAATAAATCTTTTAACATTTTCTTTTTTTATTTTATTACATTATTAAGGATTTAAACTCTTATAATTGTTATGAATAAGAAAAGTATAAAAATTGAATATTATTATTGCACTGTTAAGACTAATAATAAATACACTTTTGTAATAATAGATAATAGAATTAGTCTCTTATTTCAAAATCGATTAAAGAGAATCTCATTTAATTATTTATTACACCATATAAAATATAAGGAGATTTGTTTTATTTATTATGGAAGATATGATACTGTAAAAATAAAAGAAGAAACTATATCTGGAATCAACTCAGAAGATATTCGAAAAGTTTTAATTAAAATAATAAAAACTACTACTGGACTTCTTAGTGTTAAAAAAGATATAGATAACCTCAATGAACTATATTATAATTATAAAAATTATCATGATAACTTTCACACCAAACTTTAGAGCTTATATAATAGAAACTCCTCTTAAACTAGTAGATATACATAATGCTCAAAATTATCTAACTTCTGAGGAATATAAAACAATATCAAATAGTTTTAGTGTATTTTCATTTATAGGAAATAGAAATAGAAATCGTCTTCTAGAAATCTCAAAGATTGTAAGTTTTTTAAAGGATAATAATCGCTTAGGTAAAAGTAAATACTATATTTCAATTACCTTAAGTAATTTTGAAAAACCATTTCGAAAAATCTGGACAGCAAAAAATATGACAAGATACATATATAGACTGGATTTAATAACAAAAGAAAGTTTTAGGTATTTTAAAAAACTTAATTCGGATATTATTACTATTGAAAAACCAAGTATTCCTGAAGAAGAATTTATTAGAATCATCCTATATAATTCTTTAGCAATAATAGAGAATTATGAAAAGGGATTAATAAACATAGATGATAATGCTGCTTATTATATGAGCAATTACAATTATTCTATTCTTAAACTATCTAGAGAAAAAGGTTTATTTTAGAAGAGAAAGAAAACTAACCAAGGATTTTATTTCCAAGGTTAGTTCTTTTTTTTTATTCGCTTTTTGCAGCGTCATGTTTACATATTTTGATCAAGTAAATATATTTATTAACAGTTTCGAAAAAGTCATCTGTTCTGTTAATAATACCTGACCACATTAAATCATCTCCAGCTTCTCTTTTTATTCCAGTTAGTAATCCTCTAATATCTACTAAGAGATTTTCAAATTCTAATGCTTCTGGAAGAATAGGGCTTAATGTTCCTGGTTGAATAAATCCCCAGAGAGCTTGAGCATTTTCCATAAGAGCATCATCAAAATCTTGAAATTCACCATCAAAATCATCAATTAATTTATGGATGCTCATAGTGGGTGCTGAGAAATGCAGTTCTTTCAATCTCGTGTGTATTCCATGAAATTGATTCTCCAAATTTAAAATAAACTTATTATTCATAACTTTTTTAATTTATAAATGTTTTATTTTCATAAACTCTGATAATGTTGTTTGACTAACTCCTAACCTTCTAGCTACTTCTGCTTTACTCAATCCTCTTTCAAGTAATTTCGTAATCTCACTATCTTTTCCATCTAATTTACGCTTCCTAGGGATTCCAACAGGCCTACCTAATCTAACGCCATTAGATTTCATCATAGCTAATGCACATTTTGTTCTTCGACTTATTAATTCTCTTTCTTTTTGAGCACTAATTATATCAAAGAAAGTTTCATATACGGACAGGGAATCTTCTTTTATTATTTCCCCTTTCCAGATAGGTAAGATAGCAGCTCCAGTTAACATACAATGATTTATAATTGACATCACCATATATACATTTCTTCCAAGTCTAGAAATTTCAGTAACTAATATTAAATCCCCTTTCTTTATTCGATCTAATATTAATTTTCCAAGAAGTCTAGCACTAGGTTTTATAGCCCCTGAGATGCTCTCTTCTATCCATGCATCTACTTCAATTCCATTTTCCCTACAATACCTGTTTATTTCGTACCTCTGTACTTCTACTGTTTGTTTTTCTGTAGATACTCGTATATAACCATAAATCATTAGATAGTTTATTTTTTAGTTATTAATCAACTCTTCAAACAGAGTTTCTTATCAATAATTAGGCTTTCACTTAAAAAATAAAGCAAAAAGAGCATAAACCTTGAAATTCTTATATATGGACGAAAAATAAGCGCTAAAGTTTCTGTCTATAAAACAAATAGAAAAATTAACAATTTAGTGATTAAAAAAACAAGTAAAATTGATGCTAAAAATTTAGTATGAATTCGGGTGAGTGTAAACGAGAAGCCACGAGTAAAGCTACTGAGAGGTAGTATAACATTTTAATAAAAAAAATTAGTAGCTTTATGAATTACGGTAAAATCTTAAGCGTTGGCTTCAAAGTATTAGTTGCAGCAGTTGCAGGCGTAGCTGTATTTATTGGTGTAGATAAAATCAATACTAATAATGGCAATCAAAATGGTGGTTTTAGACAAAAAAGTATTCCTGACGATCCAAGTTTCTCTTCAGGATCAGAGTTTCAATCAAATAACAATACTCAGATCCAACAAGTAAAGAGAGATAGGAATGATAGTAATATTGTCGAGAAAATGAAAAATGTTCAGGATACTTGTGGAAGATTATTTACTTTCGTTCAATCATTGACAATGGTAGTAGATAATTTTAGCAGAATATTTAGAAATGATGGAAATAGTTATCTAAGTCAACCTTACTATGGTGACCCTTGGGGATATCGACAGCCTATTGATATGGGAAATGGCGTTTATTGGAATAGAATATCTCCATACATCATTGAAGCTTCGTCAACACCAGATCCAAGATATTATGGTCGATTATAAAATCTTAAGGAAAGGAAGGACTAAAGATTAATTAATTGCTACACCACCCAATAAAGAAGAAATATATATGTACGTTGTATAAAAATGCCTTCCGAAAATAATAAATTTATTATACAACGTACTTATGAAAGAACTTGTTATGCCATAGGAAATTATCCTATGGTTTTTATTTTTCGCTTCAAAACCTTATTAGTGTACAAAATAAAAAAGAAGTATGGAAAAAGAATTTGTTGTATATGGGAAAAAGAAATTTAACCCAGAGAAATTCAGAAAAATTAAAAACAGAAAAGGATGGTGTAAACCTAAAGCTGGATTATGGGCTTCTCCGATAGACTCTAAATGGGGATGGAGAGATTTTATAATATCTGTAATGGAATCCTGGAAGAAAGATCTACAAACATATTTTAAATTCAAACTTTCTTCTACAGCTAAAATTTATATCATTGATACATTAGAAGATTTATATCAAGTACCGTTTAAAAGAATATTAAAACTTCGACCTGCTCTTTCAGATTATTTAATTGATTTTGAAAAGATGGTATCCGAAGGTTATGATGGAATATTACTTACAGAGAATGGTCAAAATGAAACTAGAATGCCTGAGTTTAGTGGATTATACTATAACGGAAAAAGTTTTAATCTTTATGGTTGGGATGTAGAATGCTTATTAGTACTTAATCCTAGGTGTATAGTTCCAGTAAATTCACTAAAAAGAATCAACTTAAAGAATGGAAGGAATGCATGGAAGAAGAATGTAGTGATAGCAAGGACACAAAAATCTATATCTCAAGATGATCCTGAAATTTTAGAATGGAAAGGAGAAACAGAAGATACAATGATACTAGAAAGAGGATCAACATACGGTTCTAAAAAAGCATTTATCAGATCTCTCAGAAAGTTACAATATAAGATCGGAGATGATCCAACTTCAAAATTTATCTTGAAGTAAAAAAAGAATAGAGAAGAAACTTTAATTGTTCTTCTCTTTTTCTTTCTTCTATCTATTATATAGTCTGATTATCATATTCTTCTTTAGTTAATAAACTTCCTGAAAGATAATCATAAGCATTGATTAATTTAACAGATTGTTTAAAAGAATGAATCTCTTGTATTCGAAGTTCTCGTCTTTCTATGTCAAATACCTCTAGGAATTTAACTTCAAACCATGCAAGTTCTATCACATCAAGATCTTTCCAGTATATAATATCTCCTGGTTGTAAAGAATCTATAAACTTCTGTACTTTCTTTTCTTCAGCTAGAATTTTTAATAAACTTTCTACTTCTACTATATTTTTTTGACTTGATCCTATTCCTATAATTGGATTAAATCTTCTTTTAATTCCAATAGATAATAATCCTATATCACCTCTTTTCATTATAATCTTTAATTAAATCGTTATACTTTTCTGGTATTTTCCCAAAATCTATATCTTTATATACTTGACCTATTCCATCTTCCATATATCTCAAAGAAAACATTAATTTCATAATCTCAATGTAACTATCTTTTGTATATCTAGGATCAGAACTGAGAATATATTCAAATTTTAAATTATCCTTAAAATAATTCTCGATTAAATATTTTTCAAATTCTTCAGGAGATAAACTACATAAATCCTTGGACTTATCACCGAATAATTTACTCGGCGCATTACATTCAAGAGTTCCAGTTATAGGATTAGTTGTAAATATAAAATCTATATCAAAATCAGATCTAGTATTTACATGCCTATAATCAAATCTAGGCGCCGAGGAATGTCTTTCGGTGATATCCCAAAATGAATCATAACACTCATAAAAATCATACTTCATAAGAATTGGTTTAAAATTTTTCATAAAGTATTCTAAGTTTCTATAATGTGCTCTAATAGTTCCTAATTCATGTTCGGTTGGGTTCTCTGATATCCATAATACTTTCTCAAAATTATCTTCGAACTCTTTACCTTCTACTATTATTCCAGTTCCTTCATCACAAAAAGAATTAGTCTTTTCTGGATAAGTAATCAAAGTCTTAAACCATGCTCCTGTGACTTCTACTCTCGAAAAATCAATCTCAAATTCAGTCCCTTCAGGAAGAGATTCTAGTTCTTTGGTATATTCTTCTGTATATCTTGTAAATAATGTAACATGCCCTAAAGTATCTTTCTTTTCTAAATCGGTATACTCTAAGTAACCACATATAAATTGATTTCCTGCAGAACTATATCCTCGCTGTACTAAGAAATCTATATAATCTTTAGCAGTCTTCATCTTTAAAAAAGTCAGTTAAATAAATAAATGTAAATGTAAGTGTAGTCCAATTATCTATACCACTAATAGTACTATAACTATATCCAGATATAATAACAGGATACTTGATTGGTAAGAAATAAGGATTTGTATATCCCTTAATACAATCATTTTCTGGACCATAGTATTCAAGATGAAAATTGTATAGTTTATTTAGTTTTTTATAAAACTCAAGCCATTCTTTAGGAGACTCTATTAGTTTTTTCATGCTCAAATCCATTATTTAATATTCCCAACCATTCTTCTGTTTTTTGTACATCTCTCTTCATCTCGGAAACATTCATCCAAGAAAAATAGAGAACAATACAATCTGGATAATCCTCCCTAGTTCTAAATACTGAAAATTCTATCTTATCACCTATCGACATCTCTCCATAAAATAAAATTTTTCCAGAATCAGAAAACTTAGAATATGTAAATGAACAATCTGAATTATTAATCATGAAATTTCCATGTTCTGTCGGAAATAGCTCACATAGACCATATTTTATTTCATTATATACTTCACGCTTTTTTGTCATACATTAATAAGTTTTATAATTCTTTCACGTATAGATATAGGAATTCTATCAATCTCAACAATACAAGGATCAGATAATAATTTTTCTGCCTCTACATAACCTTGACAAACAGATATTATTCCGGCCGCGTCTTCTATAATTGTTAAAAAAGCATAATACCTCGAATATGTATAAGTTATATTTTGAACTTTTATATATGTATTTCTTTCAATAATATCACCGGCCGTATTTTGATCCTCCACAGTTCGATAATAAACAGATCCTATTGTAACGCCTCCTAAACTCGACTTCATCAATTCAAAATAAGTCCTAGTATAACCTAGAGAAGGAAGAATGGAATCTAAAGGCGTTTTCCATGTTTCTTCTAATTCTTCTTGTGTTGTATAAATTTTTGCATCCCTAAGATTAATTTTTGCTGGATCTAATATTATTAACATAAGTCATTGATATAAAAAGAGCCCAAAGAAATTATCCCCAGGCTCATTATTTTTACTCTATTCCTAACGTATCTTTGCATAACTGAATTTCGGCCGGATCACCAGTATGTTTTCCTAGGTCGTCTGAAAGTTTTATGCAAGGAATCCAAGGTTTATTTTCATTCATCCTACATCTTACTAATTTCATTACTATATTAGCAGGTTTAATTCCTGGAATATCACAAGTAAGATTAGTTCCTATTCCTGCGACAGCTTTTTTGATTCTTCCTGCACAATATTCAGAAATGTCTTTGAATTTTTCCATATCAAGTGCATTAGAGAATACCACTGTTTTATCTTTAGGATCAACTCCTAGCTCTTTCAAACGATTAATCATAAGATTCACAAACATATATTCATCTCCAGAATCTTGTCTAAAACTTGGAAATAAGAATGCATGTTTTCTAGAAAGCTGATCGAAAAATGCTTTAGAAGTTATCGTATCTGTAAGTACGCAACCAAGCTGAGAATCATATACATCTTCCCAATTTTCCATCATTACGTACGATCCTTGACGATATCCATACATACTATTCATAAAACTACAAAGCTGATGATTCATAGTTCCTTGAGGAATCATATTATACTTCATAGCAAAATAAACATTACTAGTTCCAGTACAATAAGTTGATTTCTCTTTCAACATTCTAATTACCTCTTCATGAACATTGAATGAATATCTTCGACGTAAGCCAAATTCACAGAACCAAAGCTTTTCTCTATTTGAAAGTTCTATTTTCTTTTCAAGTTTTCCTAAGACTTCAGACATATCAACCTTGTCTTCTTTATGCATCATCTCTGACAATGTTGCAAGAATTGGTATTTCATAAAGTGCCATTCTATACATTTTGTCGATAACACTGATTTTAAGATGATGTTTTTCGTCTAAAGAAATGTTAACTTTCTCTGGATCGAATCTCCACTGTCTTAACCATTCCCAATAAAATTCTGGAATGTATTTAATTCTATTCTTTACCCATTCAAACTCCTCTGGAAGAAGTTTAAGATTTTTAATTGTGTAAAGATTTCTTTTAAATTCTTCTACAAATTCCTCAGTGTACTCTGTGTTGTTTCGGTCAAAAAATACTAACTCTCCAATACTATCTGGAAATTTTCTAGAGAAGAAATGTGATACACTAAAACAATAAAGATCTTGTTCTAAAATACTTTTAATCATAACTGTTATTAATTTTGTTTATATAAGTTTTCATATCATATATAAGAATTTGCGGGCCTGAGGAATTCAAACCCTAATACATGACATAGAACAATTATAAAAGAAATTTTGTAGTTGTTCTTTTTGTTTTGATCTAGTAACATAATAAAAGGGTGAGTATTATAAATTAGCTACTTATAAGAAAACCCTTCTTTAATTGTTATTGTGTTACTCGATATATAATTTATATAACCTTAAAATTTATTAAAATTATGTTACAGAATCATTTAAAAACAGAACTTCCATCAGAATGGAGAAACCTATTTAAACATCACGAATCTTACCCCGAAGACTACTATGATGTCGCAGAAGTAGAATTAAACTCTGGAGAAAAGAAAATTTTAGTTTTAAATCGTGAAACGGATGATCTTATGGAGTACTATTATGATGATATTCCAGATAATCAATGGATAGATCTTGAAAAATTTTTTAAATTTGAATTAATTGATCGAAATGAAAATTTTAAGAAATTATTAGATTATGATTTATCTAATATATACTTTATTAATAAGTATGGCGCAATTCAATGTAATTATAAAGGAAAAGTAAGAAAATCTAATCTTAAAAATAAAATTTCAAATAGAAGAATATATCCCGAAAGAAGCTTTTCTTTATTTGATATTAGTATTCATGTTTATAATCACTCTTTAATCGCTTATCTATTTATTCCTAATTTATATCCAGAAGTAAATAATATAATAAACCATAAAGATTTAAATCCCTTAAATTTTTGCAAAGAAAATCTGGAGTGGATTACTTATAGCGAAAACAATAAGGCAGAGAATAGATTAAATAATTTTTGTCATAAATACAAGTATCTTCAAATCGATCCAAAAGATAAAAAAGTTATTAAAGAATGGTATAATGCTAGTGAACTAAAGAAATATTTTCCAGGCTATAGAAAAGTGTTATGTGGAATTAGAATTACTTACAAAGGTTATGAATGGAAAAGAATAGACTTAACACTCGAAGATTATAAATCTCGTCATCCAGTTATAGAAAATGGATGGTATCTTAACCCATTTATTACCTCTCATAAAGTTGAAGCCAATCTTTGTGGAATTCTAAAGATTAATGGAGTAGAAAATATAGGTACTTTAGAAGAAAAAGAACAAAGGTATAGAATAAAAATCGGAGGAAAATCAATTTTAGTTCATAGATTAGTTTATGAAACTATTTCTGGGAAAAAGATAGAAGAAAATAATGTAATAGATCATATTCAACCTGTTCGATCTGTAGAGACAATTAATAATGAATACTCTAATCTAAGAGAAGTAACTCAAAAAGAAAATATGAATAATCCGGAAACTCTTTCTTATAGAAAGAATAAATAAATTATTAAGGATAGATATAGTAAGACTATATCTATCTTTTTTTTCAACGTACAAAATAAAAAGAGGGAAATTAATCCCTCTTCTAAACAACTACTTTCTTAATTCCATTAATAAATGATTTACTAAACTTTACTAGTTCTCGATCTCTAGCTACTAAGGCTAATCCTAAAATAAATGGAACTTGTAAATTTTTTATTATCTCTTTATACCAAGGATCGATAATATCACTCTTAATGCAATATTTTCTCATTGACCCATAAAGTTCCTTAATCGCCTTGCTTTGATATTTTAGGTACTTAGTTTTTTCTAATAATTTTTTAAACCTCGCTTTTAATGCAAAGACCACTCTTGATTTCTCAATAAATTCGTCTTCAGTAATTGTTCCTTTTTCAAATTCAAGTTTTACCTGTTTGAAATTAATCTTTTCAAACTTAACTTTTAACTCTTGAAATTCTCTTCTGATTTTTTCTCTATTTGTCTTTTTCATACTATAAAAATTTAAAACTCCCTAAGCTTTTTATTATTGCTTAAGGAGTATGTTTTTTCTTTCTGCACAGTGATATAGAATTCGATTAAAAACTAGTTCCGCCTAAAAATGTTTCAAAGCCTTATATATGAAGAGAAAATAAATGAGCTAGCTCCTAAAGTATATATTGCAGATATACAAAAGAAGCTAGCATTAATTTTTTAAAGTTAAAGAAAAATTCATAGAATAAATTTAATCCGTAGAAAAAGGTGTAATTAAAATGATTATTTCTATGAATAATAAAGAAATTATTCAACATATCATCATTGCAATTATCATGACACTAATGATGATATTTCTAGAGGATGATAACATTCTCATAGATATATTCAATCACGCTATTGCTTTGGCAAGAACAAAAATAGAGTGTGATAAATTAAAAAATAAAAGAGTAGATTAATTCTTTTACCCTAGGACTTAAACGGTTCTAGGGATTTTATTTTTTCTTTAACTTCATTATTAAGGAACTCAACCATCTGTAAGAGCAAAATCAACCTCTCTTTAGGATAGTGGGTTATTTTGGCTCATTTTACAGGTTAAGATGGCTAAAAACATCAAAAATAACCCACATTTCGCTACCCTTCCACAATGCATGCCTTATATATGTACAGAGTTGTTTAATCTTTAATTTTATTGTGTTATGAAATATAGAATTAGTGAGTATTGTAAAGTTCAAAAAATTTCAAGAGGTACAGTGTATAGTTGGAAAGAAAAAGGTATAATCTCAATGGAAACAGACAAACAAGGTAGAGTCTGGGTTATTGAAGAAGATCCTAAAAAACCTAATCCGACTGTAGCTATATATATACGCTCTGAAGAAAAAGAAGAATTAGAAAAACAAAAAGAGAGATTATTACTATATTGTTCAGCTAAAGGATATATAGTAAGTCAAGTAGTCGAAGAGAATATTGGACTAGATTCAGAAGATACACCTGAATTAGAAAAATTACTATTATCTTCGGCCATTGATATTATAGTAACTGAAGGAAAGGACCGAATAAGCCTGAGTTCTTTCGGTCTAATATCTAAGTTACTTGAATCTGCCGGCCGAAAAATAGAAGTAACTAATCTCTCTTCAGGACTTACAGCAAAAGAAAAAACAGAATTAATTAAAAACTTAAACTACAATGAGTAAGTATGATGATATATTCTTATCTACAGAAACTATTCAAGATTTTATAGATAAGAATAATATAAAAAATAAAAAAGATCTACAAAATAGATTTGGAAGTATATATAATATTTTTAGGAAAGATCCGAGAAAAGATAATATAATATTTCCAAACCCTCAAGTGAATTATTCAACGGTAACTTTAGATCAAGTACAAAATTTAATTGACTCTGAAGGAATAAAATCTTCATACGAATTTCATAAAAAATATAGAAGATTATTTCGAAAATGTAAAAATGAATTACATATTTTAGATAAATTAGTATTTAAAAGAAAACCAAAAAATATATTTAATCATTGGAAAGATATTGATACTATTGAAGAATTTCAACAATTTATAAACGATAATAATATAATTGGGAAAGGTGATTTTAATAAACGATTTAGAGGATTATGGCAAAAATGCAGAAATAAAGGATTTTTAAATAAATTATCATTTCCCAGATCAATATATGGATCTTCTTGGGAAATGTATGTATGCGAATCAATAAAATTAAATCTGAAAATACAAAACTTAGAAATTCAGAAACAATTTACTGAGTGCATTGATAAAAGATCATTACCTTTTGATTTATATTTTATATATAATAACAGAAAAATACTAATAGAAGTACAAGGACCTAGACATTTTATGCAAATAGATTATCATAAAGATGGATTTAATGAAGATGAAGTATATAAAAAATTTCTAATATGTAGAAAACATGATATAATAAAAAATAGATTTGCGAAAAATAACTCTATTGAAATCTATTATATTTCATTAAATACCAATTTATCAAATTATGATTACCCATATTATATTTATCATAATATAGATAAATTAATTTATGATATTAAAAACAACCAACCATTAGGCATATAAACCTTATAGATGGGAAGATATAATTATGTTATCTTCCCACTATTTATAATGAAAATATATTTAATATTAAAAAAAATTTAATAAACTAAATTTTATTTTATGGAAGAAAATAGTAATGAAATTAGAGTTTTAGACATTATTGAAGCGATTAGACGTCGCCCTGGTCAAAATACAGGCCGTTTAAGATAGTAATATCTTAAATTACTAGTAAGTAAATTTGGTGAAAGACCTTAGAGAATTAGTATCTAAGTAATCTAATACCAAGCTAATAGTCTTAGACTTTATCTAAGTAATTTATTAGTATAACGAATAAAGACTTACTAACCATAAAAAATAATATGGTTAAATTTATATTCTGTTCTATAATAAATCTTATTATAGTTAACAAAAAGATGTATATCGGCGGCGTTACTAATGCAGATATCTTAATGAAAGAAGTTTGGGATAATTCAGCGGACGAGAGTGTAAGCTGTAGTCATTGTGATAAAATATTTATCGATCAGAATTGGAATGGGTATTCTATTGTCGGAGATAATGGAAGAGGAATTCAAATTTCAATGTCGAAAGATAAACCAGGACAAACTTCTTGTGATACCGCAGTTAGTTATGCTCATTCTGGAAGCAAATTTCTAGATACTAATATAGCTAGAAGTGGTCAAAACGGGATAGGGTTAACTGCGGTTAATTCAACATCGGAAGAATTTATTATAATGTCTAAAGTAACTCAGGAGAATTATAATACTTCCTTGCCTATTGTTGAAGAAGCATGGAATTCTTATGGCCCAAGATCTAAGAAAGATATTTTTTATATTGTAGCCTATAGAAAAGGAAAAAAATTTTATGAAGGATGTGATAAATTAGATAATCTTGAAAAGATGATCTTTGGAGCTTCTGGGCAACCGTATGAACCTTTACCTAGGGGATTTAGTACTATTACAATGTTTAAACCTGATCCAGAAATATTTGAATCAACTAGTGCAAATATTCCCATTAAAAACATTCAATACTTTCTACTTATTCAAGAAAAATTATACAAGAAAAAAGTAGAAGTAATGGCTAACAGAAAATTAGTTAATGGAACTTTTAAACCATATCAGTTTGAAATATTTAAAACAATAATTCCAGCAGATACAAGTAAAAATAGTTCTGTAACTGTATATACTACTTTTGAAGTTGATCCAGAACTTGGACAAAAAGTAGAAGCAGGATCGGCATGTGGTCTTTCAGTGGATCAAGGAGTTCATATTTCATATATAGAGACTTGTTATGAAGAGGCATTAAAAAATGAATTTAAAATAAAACATAGATATCTTCTGAATGGACTTAGAATCTGTATTATAGTTATAGCTGGCGACCTTGTTTACTCTTCTCAAACTAAAGAACGTCTAAAATCAATATCTAAAGTAAAACAGTCTGATTTTGGAGATATTACTAAAGAATTTCAAAAGATATTCAGAAATAATCCAGAATATTGGCAAGAACATGTAGCTAGGTTAAACTACTTAGCTGATTCAATGAAATCTCTTAGTGCATCCGAAAAAGCGCAGAAAATGATTGATGACGCTCAGGGAAGAAATATGTTTAAGTCAAGGGTTGAATTAATAGAGGGTTTTAGTGACGCAACTGGAAAAAACAGATGGGATTGTGAATTATTCCTCTGTGAAGGTCTAAGTCCAGCAGGATCACTAAAAAGTGGAAGACATAACACTCAGTTCCACGCAGTACTCCCGTTAAGAGGTAAGATACTTTCGGTGCTAGATAAGACTGTAGATCAGGCACTAGATAATAAAGAAATTCATACTATATTCAAAGTAATTGGACTTGGTATGGATGTAAATAACGTAACAAAGGATGCAAAATCTTTTGAAGAAGCTTATGAATTGATAAAAAAATACAGCCGTTATGGTAAAATTGTTATCGCAGTTGATGCGGACCCTGATGGCGAACAGATAAAAAAATTAATTCTATATTTATTTGGAAAATTCGGAAGATTTTTGATAGATTTTGGAATGGTTTATCAAATAATGTCACCAATATTTGAACAAGGTGATAAAAAGTTCTATCCTGGAGATCCATTACAAGATAATGGAATATTTCCGATAGGATTAGATCCGAGTAAACCATTTTTTCGCAGAAAAGGTCTAGGAGCTTTTAATTCTGAAGATATTTATGATATCTTTTATAATCCGGCAACTAGAAAATTAATTCAAGTAACTCCGGATGGTTTCGACTATAGTATGAAACTGACAGAAGATATTGAAGAAAGAAAAAAACTATTATTTGATGCCGGAATTATAACTAATCCATATGGATTCACAGACTTATAAATATCCAAATATTCCAGAAGTTAAAATAGTAATATTACTTGGTGAACCACAAAATATATGTTGTGATAGAGCTAAGAAAATATTAACTAATAAAAATTCTGAAATTTATAGGTTAATGAATAAGGAGAAAAAAGAATTCATAAACTTATATCTGAATGAAGGAGATTTAGTAATGATTTCATATTCATTATTACTTCAAGGATATGTCACAGTTACTAATTTAGAGAATAAAAAGAGTATGAAATTTAGCACTCTGGAATTAAATATCTTATATTATTATTTCGGGAAATTCAAAATAATTGATAATGGATTTACAGATTTATAAAATTAATGGTATTGAAAATAGTAGGGATGTATTACCAACAATGAAATATTTTATTAAAGTAATTTCTAAGATGGATAAAAATACTTACTACATAAATAATAAGAAAAGGGAAATATTTTTAGATGGAATTAACCCAGAAGATATAATTCTTCTAGAAATTCCTCCTATTCTTAAAAGAAATTCACAGTCAGGAATGAAATCTGTAAGAACTAAGATAACAAATCTTAGAAGTAATAAATCAATAATAGTTCCTGAAAGTGCAATTAATGAGTTTTGGGATGCTATGAAAGAAATACAAGTAATAGATCATGGAAACATTTAAAATGGGAAATTTCAATATACAAGAATTACCTACAGTAAAATATACAGTTCAGGTAATTTCAATGAAATGTATTGAAATGAGCTACAGTACGAGTAAAACTTTTGAAAAATTTATAAGAGATATTAAACAAGGAGACCTAATTCTTCTAGAATATCCACCAGTAGTTATATCTAAAAGTGGAATTGGAGGAGGAATTATGTCTTTCTCAATAAAAATAACAAATCTTAATTCAGAAGAATCGATTTCAGTAAAAGCAGGAGTATCTGAAGATTTTTGGTATAATTTAGACGAATTTAGAATAATTGAATAATATGGCTAGAAAAAAGAAAGAAATAGAATTACCACAAATTACACAAGAAGAATTAATTCAACAAAAAGCTATTGGAGAAATAGCAAGAGATGCTTTTTTAGATTTTGGTAATTATATTAATAATCAAAGACATACAGCATTTATACAAGATGGTTGTAAACCTAGTTATAGAAGATTAATATATTCAGCTCTTCAATTTCCAAAAGGGAAGATGATACCTAGTACTACAGTAATTTCAAGTGTAGCAAACTATCATCCTCATAGTCTTTCCGGTATTGAAGAACTTAATGCTAATCTCGTACATACTGGAGTTTTTGAAGGTCACGGTTCATGGGGATATACGGAAATAAATGGTGTATACAATCAGTATGCCGCTCCTCGATATACAAAACAAATGGTTTCAGATGTATACAATAGAGTACTTGGAGAATTGTGGAAAGAGGTTCCTATGGTAGAATCGCCAGTAGGACCAATGGAAATATCTTATCTTCCACTTCCTATACCTCTTTGTCTTAGAGAAGATACTAAAATTTATCTAACTGATGGGAGAAATTTAACAATTAAAGAAGTTGTTGAGGAATTTGAACAGGGTAAGGAAAACTATGTTCTCTCTTGTAATTTAGATGGTGATTTTAGTATTGCAAAAATAATAAATGGATGTAAAACCAAAACATCAAAAAAATATATTAGATTTACTTTGGATAACGGAGAAGTAATAAATTCTACGGAAGATCATAGATTTTTAATGAGGGATGGAGAGTACAAGAAAGCAGAAGAATTAGAGGTAGGAGATTCTATGATGCCTGGATATTTTACAACAGGAGATTTTGGAAGACTAGCTATTAAGAATAATTTTTCACTAAATTCTCCATGTATATATAAACTTGCAAGTTTATATAATATTCAGCATGGAATTTATCAATATGATCCCGAAAAAAATATATCACATCATATTGATAAGAATATTAATAATAATAATCCAAATAATATTATTAATCTATCTAGTAAAGAACATAGTAAAGTACACTTAGAGGATAGAATTAATGCAATAACTCCAGAAGTTAGAGATAAAATTAAAGAAAGTCTTAAAACTTATTGGAAAGATGAATCTAATAGGGAAAAAGCAAGAAAAAAGTGGAAAGACGATGGAGATACTATTAGAGAGGATGGAAAAACCAGGAGAGAAATATCTAGAGAACAAAGAGTAAATTATAATAAATCTCAGAAAGCAAAAGATAATATTTCTAATTTCTGGAATGATGAAGAAAGAAGTGCTGAAGCAAGAAAAAAATTAAAAGCGACACTTGAAAAAAGAAATAAAGATCCAGAATTTATAGAACACTTAAAGGATTTTTGGAATAGTGAAAAAGGATTAGAGAGAAAGAAAAAGTCATCTATAGCTCTTTCAGAAAGAAATAAGAATCCTGAACATATAAGAAAATCTAACAGAGGTCATATAGTAAGTAGATTTAAAAAATTAATAAATAAAGAAGGATATACCTATGAAGAGGCTCTAGAAGAAATAACTTCTCGAAAAAATTTTAATAAATGGTTTGATAGCATTGATGATTTTAAAGAATATGAAAAAACGTGGAATCATACGATAGTTAATATAGAAGTTATAGAAGATACAGAAGAGCAAGATTTCTATGATATAACAGTAGATTCAAAAAATCATAATTTTCTATTGTCTTGTGGAATAATAGCTCATAACTGTCTTTACATGAAAACATCGGTAACTGGTCTGTGCATAGGTGTTAAGAATGATTATCCGAATTTTAGTCCGAAATCATTATACCAAGCCTATATAAATAATAACCCGTTACTCCTAGAACCGAATGCAAACTTAATAATTGACAAAGAAAATTCAGAACTTGATAGATTATGGAAAACAGGTAAAGGTAGAGTAATATATTCATACAAATTAACAAGAGTAACTGATGATTTTGGTAATCCAGGAATATTATTTGAAGGAGATACTTTCTTATTTACACCTAATTTTAAAAAGTTTAAAAAACTTGCAGAAGAAGGAAAAGTATATATGGAAGATCTTACTGATATTAATGGTCCTAAAATGGTAATATCTAAAGTTCCAGGAGCAAGAGGAATATCTATTGAAGAAATTGAAGATCTAGCAAGAAAGTGTTGCTATAGTGCTACAAACTACACAACAAACGTAACTACTGGATCCACAATGTTTCGAATTGGTTTATATGATTGGTTAGATTATACTTATAAAAATTACATAGATCTAATTGTAAAAGTAAATCAGAAGAAGATAGAAAAAACTACTTTTGATATTGCGGTTTTAGAGGCTATTCCATTAATTTCGGATTATATATTAAACAAAAATCCAAAAGCAACTGACGAAGAGATTATGAAAGTATTTGGAATGCCTCAGGAAATAGTTAGTTCTGTTATGTCAAAGCCTATCAGTTACCTTAGAAAAAATAAAGATACTTCGGATCGTATAAAAGAGCTCAAGACAAGATTGAAAGAGCTTAAGAAATTCGATCCGGTAGCATATACTGAACAAATTATTAATCAACTTTAAAAAATATAAGATATGAAACAAGAAAAATACCTAGTATCAGAGATGTTTGATGATGAAGCTATGGCAATTGATTGGAAATATGTACCTGAATCATTTCTCCCTAAAATATCAAAAAACCTATATAATGTATCAGCAGTAAGAGAAGATGGGACAATAGTAGAAAGGACTGTTATATTCATTAAGCCAGTTGATGTATTTGTTAGGGATGTAGATCTTACTGAATTTGCTGGGATATTACTAGGGAAGGAGATAAAAAAATGAATTCCGTATATTATGGGAATGGATTAGATGCTTTTATCGAGGCTATTTACTTACAAGAAGAGATAGATCCTTCGGTAGGTAGTCTAATTCACGTTAACCCAAAGAATCCAACATATATAACCGGAAAGATAGTGATAATTAATACGGCCGACTACTCAATGGACAAAATAATGACTCTGGTAAGAAATAAATGTAAAGTTATTTCTAGAACATCAGAACCAGGAGAGTGTCAGGGAGTCGAAGTTTGTCCATATATTCTTCGGCCGTGTTTTGATGTGATATGGAATGGGAGAACAAAAAAAATAAATACTCACCCTGAACTAGATAAATTTTTAGAAGGAAATGAAGATGAATGGAGTATGATTTTCCCGGACTACAAATTATATTTCCCTAAACTAACAATATGGGATAAAAAGATTGTAGTAGATGAATATGGAAACTTGACCGGACTTGGATGGATTTTACAACAAACAGGAGTAAATCTTATCGAAGGTACTCCATTTAATGACTTAGATCTAGTAAAAACGAAAAAGCTAGATTTTATGTCCTAAGAAGAAAAATAAAAGAAGGAGAACTGTAAAAAGTCTCCTTCAATTTTTTTTTATTTTCTGGTTCTTAGGTTTTCTATTCTATCTACAGAAATGAATTTATTATCTCCTATAATTTTTCCAGATAATACAGTTCTGAGTTTTTCTCTCAATACATCTATATTATCATTCTCAAGAGATCGAAATGTTTTAGAGAATTCAATTAATACATTCTCATCAAAGTACATTAAATGCAAAATTCCATATTCAATAGTATAGACAGATTCAATAAAACCACCAAACCTTTCTTCATAACATCTTTTAATTATATGAATAGTTTTCGGAAATCTTAGTAATTTAATCCCCCCTCCTTTTCTGTCTATTTAAAAATCTTTCACTAACATTTACATCATTACCAGGAGTTATCTCATTAGATAATGATGAATTATGTACTTTTCCTCCACTTCTTTCACCTATAAATCTTTGGTATAGATCTACTAGGTCTCTTCTTACGAATCCTCTATAAGATTCATCGATTAATTCTTGTTCAATTTTCATTTCTTTTAAGTTTGTTTTTCATGTAATAAACTACACATATAAGGCTCTTAAGGTCTAAACCTTATAAATAGAAATAAAATTAATATAACTTATGAATACAGACCTAATTAAGATATTTGCTATGGGATGCAAATATTATGCAGAAGAGATTGAACAAGGATATATCATTCCAACGTATCTTTTAAAAGAAGATAACACTCACATCTCTATTATTAAAAATAGAAGAGATGCTCTTATCGCTAATGAAAGTAGTTTTTCAAAAAAGTTTGAAGAAGATATAGAAAAAATAAAAAATGAATTAACGCAAGAAAAAGATTTTACAAAGTATATAAAAGAATTTCCCGTTCCAATAATGGATAGAGAGCTCTGGAAAGAAATATTAACTAAAGAGAAAGTTCCAAAAACTCGAACAGAACTTTGGGAGAAACATTATATACTTTCTGATTATTTCTTTTATAAAGCGAAATTCATTGTAGAAATTGATTCTAGTTTTCATGATGAAAAAGCTATTGATGATAGAGTTAGAGATACTTATATGTACTTCAAATATGGTCTTCCTACATATCGTTTTTATGAATATGGAAAAAGTACTATAGTAAGAGGTAAATTCTATAAATCTATCAAGAAAAATATTAAAAATAGTTATAGTAGTTTATCTGGATTAAATGTATATAATAACTATATGTTTGATTTTTCTGATATAATTGTTAATAACTTTATCATTAGTAATAAAGGAGCCTTAGAATTCATAGATAAACTTTATAGATATATCGGAGGTTATAATAATTTTAAGTTTAGAAAAGGAATAATACTAACTTTGAGAGATATTTATAATATAGATTCGAGAAATTTTGGAGTATTTACTAATAAAGATCAATTAAATATGTTCCTAGATAATATAATAGGAATAATGAGATCTGTTTTTAAAGTATCATTACATATTCACCAATCTATGTTATATACAATAGAAGAAGTATTATGGGCACTTTCTGAAAAAACAAACACATCTAGATGGGATAATATAAGAGGAACTAAAATCCCCTATTGGATAACTCAAATATTTGGTAATCCAGAACAGAACGATAGAGTTAATTGGAATAATATAGAGAAAGAAAAAATAGATGATAATGTACAAGACCTAATAAATAATCTACAAAAATTTGGGTATTTCTAAACCCCTGAAATTCTTATATATGGTAGAAGATAGAAATTTTATATACCTATAAGGTCACTGTAAAATTCTATAAAGGTATTTGTAATTATTATCTTTGGGAAATACTCATGATAGTTAAGAAATTAACTATTAGAACTTCAAAAAGATATACCCTTGTAGCGATAAAGGTTAGCTAAGATAAATTGAACTTAAAGTAAGTACAACTTTTTGGAATATTTATCAGGTCAGGTAGTGGATTGCGAAATAAGTTTGGTCCATTACCATTTTTTTTTATTTCTTCAAAAAAATAAAGGCAAGAGAATTAAACTCTTGTCTTTTTTAATTTAAAAAGTTTTCCTGTAAATAACCAAACTATCTCAGATACTAATTCATTTTTCGAAGAATATTTAGAGAGATCTTCAGAAATTTTTAATATTTCTGGGCTCATCTTCTTCCACCCCGAATACTTCTCTGGAAATGTTGATATAAGATGACCTATAATATTATTAACATTCTGAAGTGCATTCTTAGAAAGTTTACGAGATTCATCAAAAAATATATAGGAGTTTATTAACTGTATTCCAATTCCAATTAACATTCCTCGTTCAGATAGTTTTGTATAATATCTATCCCAAGGAAAATATTGATCTAACAAATGTCTTCTAGTCTCTGTTCCTGGATCATCTGCTATTTTCAGAAACTCCAAAAATGGTATAAGATCTCTTTTCATTTATTCTTTTAATTGAAAAAATCTTCTCAATAAAAAATTTAACCACTTCCTTACGAAACATTAAATTTTGAATCAACATAATTTCTGTTTTATTTCTATATTGAAGTGAACCCCTAGAATCAGAGTATTTATTTTTATACTCTTCTAGATTTTCTAAGAATTCAGGATACGAAATCATTATTCTTTCCATTTTTCTTAAGTGTTAATATTCTTCCTAAAAATCTATCTAAAATCCAATCTTGAGCTTCCTGTTGAGAATTAAATGTTTTTGATATAAGAAATGTTTTTGGAGATTTTAGATTCTTATATTTTTCTGGATTTATTTCTTCAAGTGCTTTAATTATAAAAATCATAACTACACCCAATATATAAAGAAATCCTTGATTATTATAAGATTTAATAAAGCAAGATATACTTGACAGTAAATAATATACTAGTTCATCTTCTGTCATTCTTTCCTTAAAAGACTTTATATAATTATTATAATTTTTATAATCTAATCTTTTCTCATATAAAAGATCCAGATGTTTATAAAATTCAGGATACGAAATCATTATTCTTTCCATATTTCTTAAGTGTTATTATTTTTCCCACTAAATTATCTTTAAGCCATATTGCTAAATCTTCCTTAGTTTTTATACTTCCTATACTATTAAGATCGATTTCACTAGACCACCCAATCAACTCTGTATGATATACTATAAGAGTGTGATAAACTGGATCTAAACTATTCGCATATTTACACAAAGAATGAATTAAGATAAACTTATGGTAATAGTCATCAGCATATTTAATTGTATGAAATCTTACTTCTAAATACTTTGCAATTTCTTCTCCATTATTTAAAACATCTATTATTGATATCATCTCTCAATCCTCCAAACTCTTATATATGCATAAAAAATAAAAAATAATTATATAAATCATTCTGATAAGATCTGGCTTGTGAAAGTCGGATCTTAATTTTCTTCTCTTGATAACAATAAATCAATAACTCTAACCTCGTTTTTTCCATGTCTTTTTATTGTTATCAATTTTCCAACTAAATTACATCTTAACCATTCTTTCAAATCCCCTATTGTTTTAATCTTCGCATAACTTCTAGTATTAACTTTCCCTCTCCATAAATCTATACCCTCTAAAGCAGTGGCAAACGTTAATTTCTTTAAAGTTATTATTGCTCCATTAGATATTGATTCAGCAAGAAGAATTAAAGAAATTATAGCTTTTAATTCTGGATCTTTAGTACGATTAAATTTACTTAGCAGATTAAACTCTACTCGATTTTCTAGTATATACTCAAAATCTGCAAAACTTATCATTATTTTCATATCATAAGTAAGGATTTTGCTCTTCTCTGCACTAGTGAATCTTATATATGATAATAAAATAAAAGAATATGACTACAGAAGAAATTATACAAACAACAAGAAACTTAATATCTGAACATTTTTCTGATATAACATTTATAGAAGAAGGACATAAGTATTTTATAGGAACTGAAGAATATACACCAGTTTCTAATATAATCGAAAACTTTGTTAGACCCTTCGATAAACATACAATCTCAGAACGATATGCAAAAAAGAATGGAAGAACTCAAGAAGATGTCCTCAGAGAATGGAAATATAAAAATGTAAAATCAGTAACACAAGGAACGAAGTATCATGAATTTGGAGAAGCAATGACATGGATAAAATGTGGTTACCCTGAATTAATTCCGACCAATATCCGAAGGCAATATATTCCAGAGGAGGGTTGGTTAATTCCCTTCGCACCTAAAGAAGAAAGTATCCTCAAATTTTATTCTGAGTTACCGCCTTCGATAATTCCGGTCGGTGCAGAATTCAGGATGTCATCAAAGTATATCCCAGAAATTAATACTAAATTTTGTGGAACTACCGACCTTCTATTCTACTATGATTCCCCTGATAACCCTGGATTTATTATAGGAGACTGGAAAACAAATGAAGAACTTACGAAAGATTATCAGAGGTCGAAGGGAATCACAATGTATCCTCCTTTTGATAATTTAATAGATGAACCCCTAGGACATTATACCCTACAATTTAGCATGTATCAATTAATGTTAGAATCAATTGGCTTAAAGATCCTGGGGAGAAGATTAATTTGGCTTAAAGGAGATGGAACATACGAAACTATAAAGATCGATAATGTCTCAGATAAACTTCTTAAAATACTATAATTCTAATCAAACTACACTGGTCCGAGATGGATAAGTGTAGTTTCTTTTTGTTGTACCTGAAAGAAAAAAGAGAGAAACCTTAAAAGTCTCTCCCTATATTTCCTAAAGTGATACAAATCCATCAAACCTATAATAAGCTATATAAACCGTCTCGCCGTTGTGTTCATGACGTTCTTTAAACTTAGACAACCTAAAAACCACATTCCTTTTTAACTCTGGATTATATTCCGTCATGAGAAATTTGGCGAGGTGTCTAATCTTTTCGTACTTTACTTTTTTCTCGATCTCTGCTAGGACCTCAAACTTTCCATGAACCTGTACTAAATGCTCCGTACAATTCAAGTAATCCTCTAAGTTCTCAAGTTCAAAGCCAACTACTATTCCTTTCTCTGGTAAATCGATCTTTTCTTCCATAGTCTTATATTTTTTAATTACTTATAAGGAAATCAAAGGAAGAATAGTATCAAAACTACCCTTCCTTTTAAAAACTCAATTAAAATGCAAACACCTGAGTTTTATTCATCAGTCATACTCATTACAGTGTTCATGACTTTTGAGAGAATCTTAGTGATATCTTCTCATAGCTTTAAATTATTAAAGACTTTGAAAGCAATTTCAATTTGGTTATGTAAATAATCAAATATGCCCTGGACAATTAAGTCTGGGGTTCTTTTTTCCCACATATAAGAAAATCAGAAGTTTAAAGTAGCAAAACTTCATTTTTCTCTCTTTACTGTGAAAATCTTATTCTTCCCTGTAAAATTGAGTACTTCCCAATCTATAATCTGTTGTTTAGTTACAGATGTATTATTTAAGAATTGTAGGTCAACTTTCTTTACCCAACTATATTTAATCGGATCTATTTCTAGGAGAATAGAAAACCAATTATTAAAACAATAAGACGCTCTTTGGTTAAAATTGGAAGGAGTTAGAAGAAAAGCTAGATTACTTATCATATAATCAATAATCATATCTTCATTATTCTCATGTTTATGATATTTGTGTATCTCTGAAAAATAATCTATATTAGAGATAAACTGGTAAAATTTTATTGGTAACTTCATAGCACTTATAAGGTTTTTATTCTATTGTAATTTATTTTTGAGGACTAAGGAACCCATGTGTATCCCTCCATTCGCTATTTACATAGCTCATTACGGGTCGCTTACGCTCACAAGACTGAATAAGATATATAGAGAATAAAAGAGAAAGATAAATATTAATAAAAACTGAATAAAAAAAATTATTTCTTTAATGGTTCTTAAAAAGAATGAAGGAACTGAAAGGCCTCGCCCTCTCAAAGGGCGAACGGCCGTTTCTTTTTAAGGTTCATTTCCATTTAAATAGATATTATTAATTAATCTATTATTTCTCTATTTATCGTGAACCTCCTATAAGAGACGACATCACCTCCTCCCGAAGGGAGGTGAGTCTCTCACTATGTTCGCTCTTATAGAAGAACCACTACAGATGACTATTTTTTTTAATAAAATATTATATAGTACTTGTATGTTATAATTTCTATTAAATAGTCATTTTGCTCTTCTAATAACTTTAAACTCTAATTAATGAAGTTAAAGGTATCCTTAGTCTTCAGTTTTATTTAACTGAACTCTGTATTGAGTTTAAATATTAATTTGTAACAATAAAAATATAATTTAAATATGATTAGAGAAAAAATAATAGTACCATCTGGAATCAGATATATTTCAGATTGGAATGAATTTAGATTTAATAAATTTCCAAGTAAGTGTATAATAAATAAACAATTACCTGGATGTGGTTTTACTGAATATTGTATTAATGGTCCAGAAAATATTATACTTTGTAGTCCTAGAAAGATGTTACTAGAAAATAAAAAGGATCAACATGAATTTGATGTTTATTTGGTAGTAAATGAAATGGATAAGGAGTCTAATATAGATAAAGATCTATCTAAGGTAGATAAAAATATCTCTGTAGATCTATCAGTTAATTTAGAAATATCTACTAATTCAGAAATATATAAGAGATTATATCATGAAATAGAAGAATACTGTATATCTAGATCTATTAATGGTTTACCTTGTAAAATATTAGTAACATACGATTCATATAGAGTAGTAAAGGATATACTAGAGAAATTAAATAGATTCTATACATTTTATACAATAGTAGATGAATTTCAGAGTATTTTACATGATTCTAGATTTAAGAGTGATACTGAATTAAAATTTCTAGAGTATCTTAAACAATCTCCTACTGCATACTTTGTAAGTGCGACTCCTATGATGGATGAATACTTAGAAATGTTAGATGAGTTTAAGGATCTTCCATATTATGAATTAGATTGGTATACAGAGGATCTATCTAGGGTAATAAAACCTGACCTAGATGTATTTGTAATGAGATCAGTAGGAGAGAAGATGTCTGAAATTATACAAAAGTATTTATCTGGGGATTTTGAGGAAATAGTAGTTCTTAGAAATGGTATACCTACTAAAATAGTTTCTACAGAAGCAGTATTCTATGTAAATAGTGTTAATCATATTACTAGTATAATAAAGAAAAATAATCTTACTCCAGAACAATGTAATATATTATGTTCTAAGACTGATGATAATCTTAAGAAAATCCAAAAACGGTTAGGGAAGAAATTCATTATAGGTGAAGTTCCATTAGAAGGAGATCCTCATAAGATGTTTACTTTCTGTACTAGAACTGTATACCTAGGAGCTGATTTTTATTCTCTTTGTGCTAGAAGTTTTATATTTAGTGATAGTAATATAGATAGTTTGGCTGTTGATATTTCTGAAGACCTTCCACAAATATTGGGGAGACAGAGATTAAAAGAAAATCCATGGAAGAATAATGCTATATTTTATTATAGAAGTACAGCTAATTATAGAGAAATGAAGGCCGAAGATTTTCAAAAAATAATAAATGATAAACAAAAATCTACTGAAAGTTTGTTAAGAGTTTATTCTTCTACTTTTATAGAGAGTGATAAATTTGAATTAGCGTTAAAATATCAAAAAGATGCTAAAGCTTCCAATTATAAGGATGATTATGTAGCAGTAAATAAAATACATACAAAAGATGGAAATATTATTCTTAAACCTGTTTATAATAATCTAGTTCTTGTGAATGAAATTAGAGCCTTCAAGATACAACAGATTGATTATAAGGATAGATTTACTGTATTTAGTACTGTACATAACACATTAACCAGAGATGATATAGTAAATCAAGAGGTGTCAGAATTTCTTAGGATATATACAGGATTAACCACTATATATGATAAATTGAAACTTCTATGTGAATATGGATTATCTAGTGATGCTATCAATATAGTTCTTGGACAGATTGCAGATAGTGATGAAATTAAATCTTACTATACATCATTGGGTCCTCAAAGATTAAAATCATTAGGGTATAATTTAACAAAAATAAAAAAAGAATTAGGAATAGTTACATTTAGTCAAGAACTTTTAGAATCTAGTATATATTCAGAATTTAAGATAGGAGATAAGTTAAAAATGTCTGAAATAAAAAACATGTTAGGAAAAATATATTCCAGTATTAACTATGACGCTACTCCTAAGGCAACAGATTTAGAGAATTATTTTGAGGTTAAAAGATGCAAAGTAACAGATAAAATAACTAAATTAAGAGAAAATTATTTTGAGATTATTAAAAAAAGATAAATATGATATACTTAATAGAAACAACATACTATAATAAAGATACGAAGGAGGTATTAGATCTCTTGAAGATCGGATATACAAAAGATATAAATTCTAGAATAGACTCTTATTACTTACACAATCCTGAGTGTAGATTATTAGATACTAGAGAAGGGAATACAGAATTAGAATCTTACTTTCACTCTTTATATAATAAATATAGTTATCCTAAAAGGAAAGAATGGTTTTATTATTCTCAAGAGATAGTAGATAATTTTCAGAAGATATCACTAGAGGATAAGTATTTAATTAGTAAGGAAGATTATATAGTAGGATTTAGGGAGTATTTAAAATCAGAAGTTCCAGGGATACAGGAATTAAAGAGTAAATACTTAGATAGTATATTAAAAGAGATAGAGGAGTTATCTGTTTCAGAGGGATTGGAAGAATTATATAATCCTGAATTTCATAGATCTCTTACTGTAGGGATATGGGAGAAAGAGTATAATTCTGAGATATCTTATATAGATTCTTATGATTTTGAAGAATTATTTAGGGATTATTCTGATAAGATAGATATTCAGAAAAATCCATGGAAAAATAGTGCTACTTTCTATTATCGTACTACTGCAGATTATAGAGAAATGAAAAAAGAAGATTTTCAAAATATAATAAATAGTAAAAATAAATCCACAGAAAGTTTATTATCCGCCTATAATACTGTTTTAGAAAAAGATAAATATGAATTAGCAAAAAATTATCTATATGTAGCTAAATCAGCAAATTATAGGGATAATTATATAGCAGTAAACAAAGTTATTAATTCTCAGACAGGAGATATTATTCTTAAACCAGTTGTTAATCAATTGGTTTTAGTAAATGAAATTAGAGCTTTTCAGATTCAACAAGTAGATTATAAGGATAGATTTAGTGTATTTAGTAGTGTACATTCTAAACTTACTCCAGATGATATAGTGAATAGAGATGTAACAAGATTTTTCTGTATCTATGATACATTAACTACTATGCATGATAAACTTAAAATGTTATGTGAATACAATTTTATATCTGATATTGAATTAAATATAGTTCTTGGACAAATAGCTGATTCTGATGAAGTTAAATCTTACTATCTCGCTCTAGGGCCTAAGAAACTTAAAGCTTTAACTTATAGTAAGACTTATATTAAAAAAGAACTTGGAATAGTAACGTTTAGTAAAGAGTTATTAATTAATACTATTACTTTAAATTTTAATCCTGGAGAGAAGTATAGTTTATCAGATCTCAAGGTAAAACTTGGAAATCTTTATAATTCTATTAATTATGATGCTACACCGAAAGCTAGTGATATTGAAAACTATTTTGACGTTAAATCAGTAGTTATGTATGAAAAGAAAGAGGATGGAACTAGAAAGCAGATTAGAGGTTATGAATTATTAAAAAGAAAATAACATTAAAAGCCTTATAGATGAATAAAAATAGAAAAAATTATGAGAAAAAAGAAACGAATGACATTTGGCGATCTTGAGAAATATGAAACAAAAGATTATTATAAAGATCGAAGGATACTAATTGAAATAGTAGAAAGAGAAATTTCTGAATTAGATAAATCTCCAACATTCTATATTAACATTATTTTCTTAAAAATTAAAAGAAAGACGGATGACATGTATGCTTATAGTGTTCGTGTATTAGATAGTGCTATTTTGGATTGTTCCGAGGATATTAATGTAATTCTTAAGTTATTATTAATATCTAAGAATAAAAGAGCTAAGAGATGGTTATTGAAGACATTATCAGATTATCCTTTTGGAGATACAGGGCATAAGGTGGGAGAATACATAAATCGGAAAACAGGATTTTTAGATATAGAAAAAGCTGAGAAAGATCAAGAAGAAATTTGGAGAAAGAGAGAGTAATTAAGTTTACTCTCTTCAATTTATTATTTTTTAATTTTATATATGTTAATAAAAAGAAAATTAATTCAAAAAGAATTTGCAGAAACTAGAGCAGATTCATTACATTATGTATCTAAGTACAATGATGAAATAGGATATGAGATAATCAAAATGATTGAATTCTATGATGATAAAAACAGTGACCTAGAACATTGGATGACACAAATAGATGGGTTCTTTGACAAGATTAAAACTCAAGGAAAACTAGCTGTTCCACCTGGCTCACCTCAATATGGATTTATAAAAATTGAGGATAGGAATATAATAGAAAATAAATTAGGGTCAGATTTTGTAGAAAAATATGTTGAAGATTCTGCAATAGATTATATAAATAGTCTAAAGAATGATATACTTAAAATGAAAAAGTCCGGAGAATTAAAATATGTAAATGCTATAAGATCAAATGGAGGATTTACTTATGATTCAGAGACTTATAGATCATTTTTTAAGTATATTGCTCTTTGTTTAACAGGACAATTAAATTACTTATCTATTAATTTCTGGGATGGTTTATATCTTATATCTAGAACCACAATAGACTTTTCGAAGAGGATAATAAATATGAACACTGATTATTTATTTAAAATAATCTCAAATTGTTTATATCAACTTAAAGGTTATTCAGATCCAGCAGGTAAGTTAGTTAAATATTTGGCTTAAAATAGTAAATCCTTGAAATTCTTATAAATGTAATTAAAAATAAAACAATAATGGAAACAATTGAAAGAGAAATTACATTAACAAAACAAAGATCAGTAAGTTTAAAGAAAGGTCTGAGTAAATTAAAAGTAGAAATTGTTTGGAAACCTAATTCTAGAGCTCTTAGAAGTAGTAATTATGATTTCGACGTAGATTTAATTACTGTTGAGCTCAATAAAATGGGTAAATGTCCTAGTCCAGATCATTTAGTATTTTATTCTAGTATCTTACAAACTTCGGAAGGAATGTTAACAGATCCATTCGAAGCTGTACAGTATGGAGGAGATAATACAGGATCTGAAGATGAATCTGGAGATGATGGTTATTGTAATGAGGAAGTTCTAATTTACCCAAAGAAAGTTGATCCAAATATAACTGATATTCTATTTTTGGTTAATATCTATGATTCTGGAACTAGAGAACAGACTTTTAAAATGATTGATGGTGCAGAAGTTAGAGCTTACGAAGATGGAAAAGATATTGCTAAACTTGTGTATAAATTAGATGATGACTATAAGAATGATACTACTCTAGTCTTCGGGAAACTTTCTAGGGTTGAAGGAAACAGATGGGAATTCCAAGCACTCGGAGAAGGATCTAACCAAACTTTATTTAAGAGTTTGGTAAAATATGGCCTTAAGTTCAAAGAGTCAGATATTTAATGAGGGCGATTCATTATACATGCTTTTTAGGGAGTACTAGAGGTATATATCAATATTTGATTTTTCCAGAGTTTGAGATTGAGTGGAGTATGGACTATAATACCGATAACTCAGGAATTAAGTATCATCGAGATTTGTTTGAAGCTAGATATAATGATCTTTTAGAGAATATCGATCTAGATAAGATTTCTTTACGATTTCCGGTAGAATCTTTAAAACGTCCTGGAATATATAGTGATAGTATTGTGAATATTTATAAAAATGCAGGTCCGTTACGATGGTATAATGATTATTCTAAAAGGATTATGTTTGTGATTCATTCACACAAAGCTTTAGGAAATAATTTAGGTCGTTTACTTAGAAATTCTTATGCGGAATGGATAAGTTCTGATTATATCAATGATGATAGTTTCTTTAAAAGTATTATTTCAAAAGATGAAGTAGATTTTTTAAAAGAAACTCCGGAAACACTTCTAGAAATCTTAATAAACCCAGAAACAACTCCTAATTTCGGGATATACTTAGAAATGAAATTATTAAAACAGTTTAATTTAATATAAACAATTATGGAAGAAAGAGTAATTAGCTTAAGAAAAAATGGTACAAGAACAATTAGCCTAAGAAAAAATCAAGAAACAGAAGGTGAAAACTTTGATTATGTTTATGTAGGGCTTAGATGGGCTCCGGCAGTAATCAAAGGTGGAGTAACTGGAAGAAAGACTCATGTTGAAAGAAAGACAGTTAAGACAGGTAACTTCTTTCAAAAACTATTTGGTACAGGTCCATCAGAGATAATCGAAACTGAAGTAGTAGATAATCCTGGAACACTCCGACTTGATAAACAACTTGATATTGATCTTGATGCTAGCGTTGTAATGTTTGATAAGTCTAAGAAACAGTATGATATTGTTTATTACGGACATCAAATTTCTAAAGATGGTTCAGTTGCTAGTTTACTTGGTGATGACTTAACTGGAAAGAATAACTCAAAAGGTGATAATGAGTTAATTCGAATGGAGCTTGGAAAAGTTGCGCCGGAAGTAAAATATATGGCTGTGATTTTGAATATTTATCAGCACATGGGAAGAGATCCTAAAGCGCTTGTATTCGATCATATTCCTTCGGCGACTATGAAGATCTATAGTTCGGATATGAAAGTAACAGATAGTAATAAGATTAATCAACTTAAGACTTTCGCCGACTTCCAGATCGACAATAATCCAGACTTTATTGGTAAGAAAGCATTAGTTCTTGGTACTTTTGTTAGAACTGGAGAAGGAAACTCTTGGAAATTCTCGTTATCAGGAGCAATGACAACTGAAGAAGGAATTCAAGAGATGATTAAAGGTTCAATAAAAGCTGCTCTTAAGGAACTGTAATATAGAATAAAATTAAGAAGAAGATAAATCAAAATATCTTCTTCTTTTTGTTTGTTCGGGGAGGAGAAAAAAGAAGACAGGATTTTTGAATGTCCTATCTTCTATATTTTATTAGAGTCCTCTTACTTCAAAACTTGTTTTAACGAACTCTGCTCCACATAATAATCTGGCAAGTGATACTACTTTTGTTGTTAGATTCACTTTTGTAGTTTTTCCAGATTCTACGTTAATTACATCACCTCCTTCAATTGTTGCATCTCCAAGAGGTTTTACATCTTTTATATAACCTAAAGAAAAACAGTCTCCGTTTGTATTCTCTAGGTTTGAAAGATTTAATGTTCCGACTCCTGTATCCATTGTAAGAGGAGCCAGTTTATATTTTCCTGATTGTCTGTAATAGTAATCTAGCGGTTTTCCTTCATTGATCAACTTCGTCTTTCCTTTCGAAGTCTTTAACCTATACACAATTCCTCCGATCACCAATACTGCAATTCCGCCAAAGATCAGTAATTTAACTGTTTTCTTACTTAATCCTTTCTTCTTTTTTTCGTCTTGTTCTTCTTTCATAATCTTTTAATTTTTATTTAATTATTTATACATTAATAAGGCTTTGAAGGGACAAAAAATAAAAACCTACTCATCTTCACAGACTTTCGGTTTTCATCAATTATTAGTGGGATTATAATGTTTCTAATTTACATCCTAATTCCTCTTTCAGCATAAATTCATTAAGCAGATTTATTCTTGTCTTGATTCTCTTAACTAAATCTTGATCAAATATATAACTGCTTAAGTTTTCTGCTCCGATGGATATTGTCGCTAATTGGATCCACTTCGTTAATTCAGTGAGCGATCCGTTATAATATACTCTATAAAATCCATCTCTTTCGGTTATCATAGACAATGCTTCAGTTTCTGGAAAAACATTTTTTATTTCTTCCAGAGTTAGTGATAGTCTACAATCTACCCATTTTATGTTATTCTTGGGATTGAATTTTTCTTTGATTTCATCCCAAGTTTTCCATCCTCCTTCGTTTAATCCTACTGCTGCTCCATATCTTACTATAGAAAATTCAGCTCTTTTTCTTAGGATTCCTTGAAGTTCAGTTTTTGATACATCATATCCTAATTTTCTCAAATTAGTACACATTGAATCAATATCAACCGCTTTATATTCATTCTCGACAATTATTCCTGCAACGTAATAATATAAATCATTATAAGAATCTTCCTCAATTGTTATCTTATCAACAACTGATCTCTTCAATACTATTGCAGAACTAGTCTTACTTACTAATACTTTCGGTTTTTCTTTACCACTTAAGAGTTTTAAATATTCTCTTTTTGGTTCTTTTCCTGTAATCTTTCTGTATAATTCACAACAGATAGATAAGTCTTTTTCCGCTTCTCTGAATACCAACTTATCATTTCTTCCGTCATAATATACATTTAGCGTTACTGAATGTTTTGATAAACCATTTACCCAAGTTTTTATTTGAATTTGATTTATTCTTTTCACACCTAATACCTTGGCAACATTATTTCCAGTTACTCCGTCACCTCTGTTATATGTAATAGAATAACTTAGCGCTTCCATGATATTGTCTAAGGTGTTTATTCTAATTCTTTCTTCTTTATTCCTTTTCTTCGAGGGAGTAGTTATTTCTTCCGGTTCTTCTTTTATTTCCGGCTCTTTTCTTACTCTTCCCGATTCTTTTACTAATACCTTTTCAAGTATTTTTTCAGTGAAGATTTCAAACTCCTCGTCATTCATAGCTTCTTCATTTTTCAGCTTAATAACAAGTGGAGTTCTTTTTCCTTTCATTTCTTTCTTCACTATATTTAATTCACTGTTCATCCATGTGAATAACAACTCATCAGCTTTTCTCTTGATTAAAGCTTTATCCAAGCTTCTTCCAATTTCACTATGAACTTCGCTAATTAAGTTTTTTACATGTACGTCTGAGATAGTTTTATTTTCTCTAAGTGAATTTAACAGACCTCTTACCAATTTTTCCTGGTAAGCATTTTTTTCTAGTCTTTCCATTTTTTTTATTTTTATTGTTTTACTTTAATTAACGGCATATTTCACAAACATATACTTCTATGATCGTATAGTCAGGAAATTCCGTTTGATCTTCTTTAACAGTTGTGTTACCAATAATAGTGTAAAGTACATCCTTACGACTAGGAGATAACACTACATCATCTGTTATTGTTTTGTACTTAACTCCAACTTTATCTAATGCGTTCTTATAAGGGACTCCATTCCCTAAAAATCTCATGTTAATTGGAGTATTTTCACTAATTTCTTTTAGTTCTTCAAGAGAGATAGTATAAAATATTACTTTCCCTCCTACTTTAAATACTTCTTCGAACATAGAACTGTGAAAAGTTCTATTAACCGCCCAATACTGACGTTGTTCTTTTTTAACACTTTCTTCCATATTCTTATTTTTAAGTTCTTTTTTGTGTCAATTTCCCATTCTGATAGGCTAAATTTTGAATTTGTCTCAGAAGGGATTTATTTGTTATTTGGAGATTTTGATTCTCTCCACGGACAATGTCTAACTTTTTTTGGGTTCTATGTGAATTAATTATACTGACAACCGCACATGTTAGACCTATCCCTATAAATGCTAATTTCCAATAATTTTTCTCTTTCTTTTTGTTTTCTTTTTCCATATTCTTTTAAATTCTTTTTACATATATAAGGCTTTCAGGGAATGAAACAAAAACCCCGATCTTCACAGACCAGGGAATTTTTTAAATCTAAATAAAACAATCGATCATTAATAAGGCTTTGAGGAGAATAAAAAAGGAAGCTTATAAAAGCTCCCTAAGTTTTTCCATTTTCATTTCACTATCAATTTGATCAAGGCTGATTTCTTCTGCTACTTTTCTAAGTAATTCGCAGGTTTTTAGGAAATTTTCAACATCCTTTATAACATTTTCATCAGGACATTTAAATTTTGCAGTGTGTAACAGATCTTTAATTTTCCAAATAAGCATCTCGTGATTTCTTTGAAAATTTATGCAATCTTCACTGTACTTTTTTCTTACTTCCTCTATCCTATCAAAATACTCCTTTTTGAAGTCATTCCTCGTTTTCTCTAATGAATTGAAAGTTCCATTTTTGTACTCTTTGTATTTCTCGAAAAAATACTCTCTTTTAATTTTTCCCGATTTTTCTTCATAATTTCCTTGCTTAGCTAAAAACAAGTTGTGATTTGTTGTCTCTATTCTCATTAACTCCATGAGACGTAAACAAATTTCCTCTTTTTCCATATTTATCTTCTTTTAAGTTTATATACACTTATAAGGCTTTTAAGTTATATAAGACATAAAAAAGGGAATTTATAAATAAATAATGATCATATTTCTTATTAATTTTCATCACAAGTTTATAATCTTCTAAGAAAGTCTCTCGATCCATCTTATATAGAAAAATTTGTTTAGGATTAGGAATTAGGTATTTATTATATTTACCTTTCTTAATTCTTTTCTCATGAAGTCTAAGTTCTTCGAGTTTTAATGTATATGGTCGATAAGATACCCAATATCTAAACTGTTTAATTCCAGGTTTTTTATATTGTCCTCCTCGACTACTAACTTTTAAAACCATATCAAATAGTATTCCCTTTTTAATTCTGTTATCTAGAATGTTAAGTATTTTTTCTGGATCCATCCAAAGAGATCCTATAGTATCCATCATATGTTTTTTGGATTTGAATGGAAATTTTATGGGAATTATTATTTCTTGTTCATTCAGGATCGAATACGGCAAGTATACATAAATTTCTTTCATAACATATATAAGGAAAATAAAGGGAAGAACTTATAATCGTTCTTCCCCATTATATTATTACTTTTGAAAAAATCCCGGTGCTTTAATATTATCTTTGAAATCTCCATCTGAACCAAGTTTTTGAGCTTGATTTTCCAGAGCTACTATTCTTTCTAAATAATCAGTTCCATTATTTTCAAGAGTTGTGATCTTACCGTTAATTTGCGTGATACTAGTATTAATTTTACCTATTTCAGTAGTTAGGTTAGTATTTACCTCTTCTATTTTTGTGGTTAGATTAGTTCCTAGTTCAGTTATTTTATCAGTAAGTGTTTTCTCTAATGTCTCTATCGTCTCTTTGAGTTTTTCATTTTCTGCTTCAAGTGCTGAAATATTATTCTCTAAGTCTTGAATGATAGTAGTTAGAGTTTTATTACTAGAATCAATTACTGCATTAGTTGTTGTCTGCAGAAATATATCTTCTCCGTTTTTTATTAATTTTGAAATCATACCTTTCTAAGTTTTGCAATTTCAGCCTCAAGTTCTTTTATTTTAGACTCAAGTTCATTAAGTTTTTCTTCTTTTGGATCAAGAGTTGCTACTTTAAATACTGCTGCTTTTCCATCAGCTTGGAAGAAACCGTTAGGAGCATTAACTTTACTAAATACAACAGCATCAGCAGTATCAATCTTAAGATGTCCTCGATTAGTTTCGTGAGGATTATCTCTTCTAGCAATGTGAGCGTTCATAGCTGCTTCTACTTCATCAATTCTCTTATTTAATTCAGCATCAGCGGCTTCACGTTCTTCTTTTTCATTTTTAAGTTCTTCCTGCCATTCATAAGATCCATCACTCGGGCCTACTCTAAGTGATGGATTATTACTGCTGGATATTTTTACACGAGGAGTTAATAGTTGTGCCGAGGATGTTTTTTCGCTAACGGCACTAATAACTTCTTCCTCGTGAGTTTCTTCTTCAGCAGGTAGATCACTCATCATTACTTCTTTCGAGGCCATTTTTCCAGCAGATCCGACAGACATAAAGAATCCATTAGCTGTAACTTTAGAGAACGTAACTTCATCACTTTCTCCAACACCAAGTTGTTCACGAGTTACATTATGAGGATTATTTTTGTCTTGAATATGAGCATTAAGTTTATCCCAAAGATCATCAATTCTAGCATTTATTGCAGCATCAGCCTCTTTTCTCTGATTTCTCTCATCGGATATATCTTCTCCCCAAGCAACTATTTTATCGATTTCAAGAAGAATCTGATAAGCTACTTTTGCAGATATTCCCCAGTTATTCCATTCTGTAGGTACTTCTAGAATCGTAGCTGGTCTCATTAATTCTTCTATAGTTCGAATTAAATCACGTCCAATACTTTTTTCTACAATAATACCATCATTTTTAACAATAAATGCAGTTCTTCTAAATTCATCTACATAAATAATATCATTCCAGATTGGATCTGATGCTGTCCAAGAAAAATCGTTAGGATCACTAGAAGTTACAACAGCTACTTTATTTCGATAAGCATTATCTACTATACTATTACTATTTCCACTGCTTTTGTAATATTCAGAGATATAATATTTTTGATCCTTTTCAGTTACTTCTGGATGATCCCAACCTAAAGCTTCAGATTGATCTGAATTTGGATAATCTGCTGGTTTTGGTCCTCCTGGTGCAACTTTTACAAGTACTCCTTTGTCATCAGTATCCCACCAAGAAGCTGGATCGAGAGGATCATAACAAAAATCATCAGGAAATATTGCTACAAGAGATTCTACATATTTTCCGGGATATTCCAGAAGATCATTTGGTATTTTCCCAGTATCATCTACTGTAACTAAACCATGAATTGGAATACTATTATCATTTCCATCTACTACGCCATCTTCATTAGTATCTACTTTAACTGTAGTAGATGAATTCTTATTTAAAAATGCTAATGCTAATTCTTGATAAATACCTCTAGCTCTACCTACTAGAATTTTTTCAATAGCATTCTTATCATCTGCATTATTTGGATCTAAATATACGTAATCTCCATTTTCTTCAGTATTATGAACTTCTGCAATAAAAGCCATATCGTTCTCAAGATCACTCAATTTTGTAGGAAGATATCCAGGAGCCCATTTTCTGAACTTATATGGATAAACTTCTCTCTCAATTGGATCAGTGATAGAACTAGGTATTGAAGCTCCATCTTTTATACTACTATCGTAATAAAATTCAACTGCAGATCCTGAAGAGCTACTTGATTCCACAACTCTTACTATACAGCCATCTTCAAGTCTTTCTTTTGGAATAGCTTTAAGATCTTCTATTGTTCTAACACTTTTCCAACCACCTTTTCCATAAATTGCTTCATGGGTAGGGTATGTATCTTGATCAGTATAAGGAACTATAGGAGCTGAAACATTTATACCTTTTTTATTTTTTTCCATATTATTTAAATTCTATATTTAAAACTCCTGTTTGAGGATAATCAAATACTATTACAGAATAATCTTCTTCACCAAATTTACAAGAGAAAGCATTATTTTCCATATTTCCTGTTAAAAGTCTTATAGGATCTTCACTTTCATTAACTTCTCCATAAATTTCAGTAGGAATCATGTAATATATGTATAATCCTGAAGTATAATCATTACCTTCATCATCTACGCTACAATCTACATTATTTAAAACAATTGAACGTTCTTTAGATAGACTTCTATTTCCGTAAGTTTTTCCGTCAATTACAATCTTACTAATATCGTTTGTTTTAGATTTACCCCAAATTCTAGAATTAATAAATTCATAGGTAATGTTTTTAGAGATACTAACAGATCCAATAGAGTCTGATGAACTACCATTACCGTATAAAACAGATAGAGTAATTACAGTATCTCTTGAAATATTTTGATTATAAATCCATACCCAAGTATACTCATCTTCGATAGGATTATTCATTCCTCCAGAATAAAAACTTCCGTTTATATATATACTTACACTAACATCTTTTCTTTTTAATTTCATTCCATTATACCAAACTTCCCAAGCAAAAGAGGGTTGTATTCTAGTTCCATTTTCATAAAGCCCTCCATCTACTGTTGGATTACCCGAAATTGTATAATCTGGAAGTAATCGTATCTCTAGAACTGTTCCAAGACTGTGTATAATATCTTGAATTCTCTCATTTAATCCGTTTAATGCATTAGTTACAGCATTCTGAGACATAACATCATCCTCAGATGAACCTGTGGTTTGAAGTACATTAATACCACCTCGAATTCTGAAAAAGCCTGTAATTGAATCTTTTTCTATATCCTTATAGTAAGTATACCATTTTCCATCTACAAATACTTCAAATCCATCAGGAATAGGGTATTTATCATAATCCCATGTTCCTAATTCTCCTATTCCACTAACTATACCTTGTCTTTTATCTAGGAATACTTTAGCGGGTAATAAAAAATTTGAACCTATTTTATTTGCCATAATTTATTTTATTTATTAATATTTTCCACCGCTTATATTCTTAGCAGCTATAGACATATTAGAATCAGTTACAATACTAGAATTATCAACATTGACTCTAATTTCTGTACTACCATCTTCAAGTTGTACTAAATTAATTCCAGGACCACCAATAAAGCCTTCACGTATTGATAATCCTTTAATAATTTGTTCAAGTTTTCCAAGAGTATTATAATTTATGCTAGCTCCACCTAAAATCTCCTGTCTCAGATTTTCTAAGTCAGTTGCATTTACACTAGAATTTTCTGTAGATATTCCTTCGAAGAATGTTGGTAATGAGAATGAAAAAACTTGTTGAAAATTATTATAATTTAATGCAACATCTTTTACATAAACATTGTAATCAATATCATTTACTTTACAAGACTCTATTGAATAATCAGTTATATGATTCATTCCAGAAGTTGTATCATAAATACTCATAAGATTTCCGTACAGTTTTGGATATGCAAAAGCTATTTTCTGTGAGTTAAGATCTCCTTGGAAAGTAACAATTGATTTCTCATTTCCAACTACAGTGTTTTCAAGAGAATTTAAAGCAGCTTCTGTTATATTCCACCCACTTTCAGGAATTTGTCCATAGTAGAAATTGTAACCAAACTTAACTGTATAATATGAAGTTGCAGTTCTTATAATTCCTGTATCTGGATCCGTATATTTAACAGATAATCTATATTCTGTTGTATTTGTAAGACCTAAGACTGTATATCTATTACTTTCAGGGAGAGTTATTTGTGTACCATTTAATTCTAAAATACAATCATTAGTAACTTCATATGTATTTGCTTCACCTGTTTTTATATCTATATCAGGGATTGTTACTCTGATTAAGAAGTTAACAGCGGTTCTAATTCCAGTTTGATATAGAGGAGTAGTGCCATCATCTTGTCTGTTAGAATCATAAAAACTAACTCTTAATGGGAATGTAGCTGAATGATTTTTATAAGTTAACTCCTTAATTTCTTCTAGACTTTTAAGAGCATCTTGAATACTAACATCCCAACCAGAAATCATTTCATTAATTTCGGACTTAGTATAAAAATCATCTTCACGTTTTAATACTCCATCACGATAAAACCATCTATACTTATCTTCTATATTACTAAAAATGAAAGGACCACCAGTTATAGGTTCTATTTGTCTAACCCCACCAGTTTCGTATACATAATTCCAAATTCCATCTTCATCCTTGTAAAGATATAATTCTCCATGTACAAGAAGAGATACATCTGGAAGTTCAGTTACTACATCTCGAACTAAATCTAATCCGCCAAGTGTAACAACTTGATAACAGTCTTCTCCTATTCCATTCTTAATACCTAGAGCGAATATAGTATCTGTTTCTGTTTGTTCAGGATTAGAATAATATCTAACCATAACAGGCTCTCCGATTAAGAATTCATGTTGATTTAATCTTAATCTTGCTATACTTCTATCTCGTTCTATGTATTTGCTTCTGGAAATTTGTATTTGAAAAGAATTTAAACTACTCATAATTATTTATTTATAATTGAATAAAATAATAAAAGAATAGACTTAGTTTTATAATTTTTCTAAGTCTATTCTCATAATTTAGGTTTTGAAGCTTTCAGAAGAGAATTTCTGTTATTTAATTTTGATAATTCGGAAAGATTCAACTAATTCTGCAGTAGACCAAATAATAGAAATTTTATGATCTTTATCCATATAGAATTCAACAGGATTATTAAGAATACCTAGATCATAGAATTTACCATCAATACTTACTAAAGCATCTGGATATTGTGATTTAAGTTTTTCGCTAGGAGTAATAGTAACTTTAACCACTTCTTTATCACCAGTCAAACCATATTTATTGACTTCGTAATTAGGATATACAGGTTCTAAAACTGTAGCACTTTTATCTTCACTATCGAATTCATACCAAGTACTTTCATCATCTCCTAACCAAGGACCTTCAATTTTATAGACCTGATAAAATCTACTAGGAATAATATCTTTTCCATACTTACCCCAAGCAGCATCTTCATAAATTTTAACTTCTTCGTTCATAAGTTTTTGTTTTATAAAAATTATTGTTATTTATTTTATTCATAATTATAACCACTTATTTCTATCGGGCGACTTTGATAGAATTAAGGCATTTATTCGTGGTATATAATTATAAGTAGCAGTTTTCTTAATTTCTTCTACATTCAACTCTATATTAGATTCATTTATCCATTCCAGAATAATTAATCCAATAGGTTGATTAATTCCAGGAATACTAATAAATATTTGTCTTTTAGAACCATCTCTACTATTTACTAATTCATATATTCCAGGATATTTTTCCATAAATACGCTATCTCTTGGACCATCACAATATACAATTTCTCCAAACTTAATATCTTCATAGATACTAGTAATTAATCCAGTATTTATACTTTTATACTGTTCTGGATCTATGGAAGGTACAGCAAAACCATTATCTTGTTGGAGAAGTTCTACGTATTTGAAGGGAATAGATACTAGATTTTCTTTAGAATTATGATATTCGAAGTATAATATTCTATCAGCTCTAGAATTACTTCTAAATTCTGTAAGGAGAGGTTTTAATTCTGCTAATAACTGATCCCTAAGTTCCATTTTTTCGGAGTGTATCTTATCAGAAATTTCAGAATATATTTCTATAGTATCCTTTATTATAGTTTTGTAATTAAATATAGCTAAGACTAAACAGAAGATAAAAATATACTTCACGAACTTCGAAAATCCTATGTTTTTATCTATCTCTGTTATAGCCTCAACGAATTCTTTTAAAGATAGTTTCATGATTTATTATATTGCAAATTGAGTTAACCTAATCTCTCCTGATTCTATAGTACTCGTCTTTTTTGTTATTGGATCTAGATTAGTAATTTTTAAGACTATCACTAAATTTAACTCTTTTCCAGTAGTATTAGCAGAATATATTAATCTTTTATTCACCTGATCTACTTTAAACTCCAGTCCATTACTTTCTTTCACCAAGATTTCAATTACAGGCAGAGATGTTATATCTATTTTAACCTTTTCCTTTATTTTTGAAATATTATAATCATTTATCAATCTATACATATCACATTCTAATGTTCCTAATAGATTTATATACCCTCCAGATTTTTTAAGACTACTAGTATCTTCTAATGCTGAAAACGATAGAATAGATGTAATTTGTCTAATCACAGAGTTATTATATATTTTCTCACCAGATATATTATTGTATAAGAACGAACTACTATATCCACTTGTTTTCTTGTTTCTTATATACTTATAGTAAGATTTTTTTGTTACTATTTTTTCTTCCAGTGAGGTAAAGATATTAACTCCATAATCAATTCCTATACCTTCCAAAAATACAGTATCACTATCAGCTATTGTTTCAATGTTTGCTTCTGTATATTCTGGAAAAGATAATTCAAAAAGATTAGATGATATATTTAAATCTAATCTATTGAACTTAATTATTTTTCTTTCAGCAGCCTCTAGCTCAGTTATTATAAATGCTATTCTTTCCGATCGATCTGGATATATACCATAACAATAAATAAAACAATACTCTGAGCTAGGTTCAACTAAGGCAGCTTTTTCTTCTTCTGGGATATCAATATTAATCTTTAAGAGTTTTTTATTACTATCCCAGATTGAATTTAGAGGATATTCTGAGGTTTTTCTAACATCATTATACAGATAAGATCCTGAAAATAATTTCTCCATGAATTCTTCTCCAACTGTATATGAATTATAAATTGTTCCTATTACATATTTGGTTATTTTTAGTGTGTTATCTATCCTCCTTATACTCTCTAAGAATTCTTTTTCAAAAATAACTCTCATAATTTTATATATAATTTAAATACCCATCTTCATCGATATAATAAAGTAGTCCAGAGATAGATGCTATAATTTTCGGTACTTCTGTTTTAAGAGATGCTTTGAAATAGCTTCTTCTAAATCCCGTAAGAATAGTTCCAAATATACCTGTTGGATTATTTCGATGAATTACCAATATTTTTCCCTCATTATAATACCCCTTATACTTTTCAAACTCTTCATCCTTACTAACTAATATCCCGAGTTCTTCTGAATATTCTAATTCTGAATTTCTTGATGTTGCCCTAGCTTTTTCTGTATAATAACTAATCCCTGGTTCATAATAGATAGTATAATAATCTAACCCCAGATCTTCATCTACTGTATGAATCATTAAGAGACTGTTATTAATCAGTATTGGACTTTCATCTGTATTTACTGTATATACTAATCTATCAATACAACTATAAATATGAAAATCTTTTTGTGAGGATTGTTTATTTTTAAAAACATACCAATCTCCAACTTTTTTGATAATATTAATGTTCGTATATTTAGTATAATCAGTTAAATTTAGAAAAGTACTATTAATACTTGGAATGTAATTAGTAATACTTTTATTAGAGATATTTCCAGGAGTAGATATAATTCTACTTCTAGGATCAAGAGTATCTAAGAAAAAGTTTTGATAGTCTGTTGAAATCCACTGACTTTTCTCTATATCATATAATTCAAGAGTACTAGGATAATTAGTTCCAATAGTAATTATAAATCTTCCTGAAAAATAGAATATTTCTTGATTACTTCTCATATCCTCGAAAATAGAATAGTCTGCCCCCAATGAAGTTGTATATACCTCAGGATTACCAAATCTTGTTTTTTTCACTAAAGATTTGATAGAATACTTATTACCTGTCCAAGAATATAATACAATATCCTTTCCATAAAATCCAATTTGATGATTTTCATAATTATGTGAGTATGGATCTATATTAACATCATGATTCAAATTAATTTTATGAAAACCAGTACTATTCCCAATACCATAATCTAAGAGGAGATTCATTTGTTCATTATCTTGAATATGGTATACGTGAGAAGTATATCTTGGATAATTATCAGCTCCTAGGTCTTGCTTTATAGTTTGTGCTCCAGAGTAGTTATACAAATTTACATTATCTAAGAAGTTTTTCCCAGTTGTTGAGTTATTCTTTAGTTGATCTAAGGAATTACTAAGATTTATCTGGATTTGGCTAGATATACTAGAGTCTAAAGATATATAAATATTTATATTACTACCTTTTCCCTGAGAATTTAGAAACTCTGTATAACCAATAGGAGTGTTATCTATTACACTCATATAAATTATTACAGTAAATCCAGAAGGAAGATTATTTTCATATTTAAAGGGTTCCTCTGGGGTAGTTCGATTTAATCTGATATAATTACCGCCAGAGGAAGTAAGTAGTCCTGAGTAAGCTTGTTCGATATTATAGAGAGATATTTTTGGTAACTTAGGATCCCAATTATCATTTTTATTATATAGTATTACTTCTAAGCTATTGGATATATTACTAGAATTTCCAATAACGTAAGTACTATATCCTGTATTATAATTTTCCATAAGTTATTGTACAATTATTAATAATACATTCATCTATGTCAGTTGATTTAGATACAACTCTAATAATATTATTAACACATTCAATTACAATATCTGATCCAATTTCTTCTATATAATCTTTGGAAATTAATTCTCCTTGTTTATTATATCTAGGTCCGGAGAATGTTGTTTCTTTAGAGTATAGTTTTTCGTTATCTACTAAGATTAATTTTTCTTTGTCTTCAGGATCTTCAACATATCTAGTTTCATACTTAGAATATTGAATACCAAGATCAATTTTAGTAGAAACTCCAGGACTAACAGAGTAATTCATTAGTTCTGTTAAATCTACTGTATTGGTATAGATATCAGAATTGAATGGTATAACATCGATAGTAATAGAATTGTTTAGAATATCAACCACATTTTTTGAAGTACTATACAAATAAATTTCGTTATTATTCATACTATTATATAAGTTATATATTTCTTTTAAGTAATTATTTTTATTATTCTTGAGGTAATCTAGATATGAATTAAATTGAGATTTTTCTTTTTCAGTTAATTCATATTTATCAATTTCAATACTTTTCGTATTTTCATCAACCTCATTTATTATTCCAGAACCTTTAGAATAATCATCAATACATACTCGTAAATTCCCTTCTGAGCCATCTTCACCTGGGATAACAAACCTCCGATTAGTTACATTCCAATCTCTGAGTTTTAATTTATTACTTAGCTCAGATATTCTAGTCATTCTGTAATTTGAATCATTACATACTAATGCTCGATTATTTCCAGTTAAGTAATATTCTTTCTCATCTTCTTGACCTGTTACTTGTGATATAGAAATATTATCGGAAGTAGTGGTTATTAATTCTATCTTTTTCATTTCTTGTACTTATCTCTATAAAATATATTCACTATGTTTCCACTAGTTACATAAAGCCTAACAATTTCTCCTTTATTTCCTTCTGTCTTTCCAGGAACTATAACAAGAGCACTACTATCTGTTAAATAATAACTAGAAATTGCATCATGACTCATATAAGCGTCAAGAAGATCTATGGAAATCGTTGTATTTATATTATTCTCCTGTGTAATTACTGTAAGAATAAATGACTCCTTATCAAATCCAGATACAGGAAGGTAATTATCTTTTGTATTATCAGTACATTGAAATTCTATTACATTAGCTGTTTCTGGAATTGGATATTCTTTAAAACGGAAATTATTTACTAATGATTTTTCTAAGTTATTTAATTCTTCGATTTTATCCAAGTAAAGTTTTTCAAGTTTTTTTATATTCTCCATCCATTCTTTATCAATACTACTAGGCAACCAAGAAGTAACACTATCAAAAGTATTCTGATCTCCGTTATTATAACCTTTTCCGTACCTATACCTAACAACTGAACCCATAGGATCTATTAATTCCTGAAGTCTGTAAATAGAATCTGAATTAGGTTCATTAGTATAAGTATATTGTCGTAGAATTACATAATTAGCATCTTCTGGATAAATACTAGAAGCATCATTAAATATAACTTCACTTATTTCCGGAAGATTTCTCGATATCTTAAATACAGCATTATTAATTTCCGGAGAGATTAAGATCATTGACAAGACGTTTTTAGAATCAATTCCAGTTCCATTTAAAAAATCAGATAACTCAGATGAAATGGATAATGAATCGTTCCCTGAATTAAGATAGACGTATTCAGAAATTATACCCTTTTCATCAAATCCTATCATATATGTAGATAAAATTTGAGATAAAAGATGTGCAGTAATTAATTTATCTTCCTTTCCTTGCTCTTCTTCAGAATGATTTATATAATTAAAATACTCTTCTATATTATTTAATTTATCTCCTAAATATGGTGAGTAATTATCTGAACTTTCTTCAGGAATAACACCAGAAACAGTATTATTTGTTTTATTAGTTGGATTTTTAGCTGTACAAATATAGATAGTATTTCCATAGACAACAAAATCCCCTTTCTCATATTCAGTTTCTTCTGAATACAAAAACATTCCTTGAACGTGCGTATTATTTAGTATCATATTATCTCTTTATAAGTTTTATAGTTGTATTATAATATATATTCATTAACTTCAAGGTATACTCTCCTTCTTCTGGAGTATTTATATTTGCAGCCCTAAGTGATACTTGAGACGTACCGAAACTTTGAATACTTCCGTTTGCTGTAAACTTATTAATAGTTAATGAATTTCCTTGAGAGTCTTCTATAATAACTTTTTCTAAGTTACTATTTGGATAATCTTCAGAAATAAACTTAAATACAGCGTTACCTCCAGAATTTATCTTTAATGAATTATTAGATACTTCAAACCCAGAGAACTCTATAATACTAATAGTTACTCGTTTACTGCTAAGTTCTAATGTAAGAGTAGCTGCCGAGAAATTAACTTCGGGAATTACAATACTGTTAGTAGTATTGATTTGTTCCGGATAATATATTTCTGGCGCATCTGGATCTCCATTTTCATATTTTGCTAAGACTCTTGAAATAATATACCCTGAAAGTTCTGGTATTCTAATTTCTGCTCTCTGATTAATTAGGACATCTATTTTACCATCCTCTTGTATAAAGGGATCATATTTAGTTTCATCACCTATAATTAATTCAGATACTATAAAATTATTTTCTCCAAATTTTCTTTTCCATTCACCATAATCGTATACATCACTTTCTCCTGATATTTTAGCTTTCAGAATTATATAAGAACCTGTATATTTTAGATTGAAAATTAGGTGATTTGTTTTTAGAACTTCTTCCCAATTAGTTACTGTTATTAGGTTATTTGGAATATTATAATTAAAGTTATTACTTGGTGGAAATGGAATTAAATCTTTCACATCAAGTAAACACGGTACATCTTCATTCAAAACATATCCAGGATTAGGGTATATCTTAAAATCAATAGGAGTTTTGACAGAAGGGATAGATATTATTCCGATAGGGTTACAAGTTCCTCCAATCTCTGGAGTTACTGATACAACCACTCTAATTGGTTTATTTATATTTAGAAACTCTGAAAGAATCCATTTAGATGAAAGCGCCGGATTATTATTAAAGTTGTTATCTGATACTGATTCCCAAACTTTTCCACCTAGAATTACCTTATCTCCAATCTTGTATGTAGTAAAAGGAAAATACTTGGGGTAATCTTCGGCGCCTTTATACATTTCAATTAATCCTCGTTTATTACCTAGAATTAATAATCTACTATCTTCTATTTTCTCATTTCCTAAGAGAGTACTAGAATTTGCATCAATTAAAACTTCTGGAACATCCTCAACAGTTTCTATTATCCCAACTGAATCTATCGTAGACCAATATTCATCGTTTCTAAGAAGATATTTATTCATATTTCTGTTAGGATTCGTACTATCTACCCATGATTTATAAGATAGATTTACACTTTCCACCTCGGAGTTATTAGAAATTAGCATCCAAATCATCTTCTCTCCAGTAACTTCATCGAGGAGTTCTTTCTCGCTTACTAAATCCTCGCCGCTTGTAGTTTCGTCTGGTTCTCCTAAAATCAATATAAAGTTAGGAGTAGAAGTAGGTTTAATTCCAGCGGCGGCCATTGAATCAGTATCTATAAAGTCACTACCTTTAGAATTGTTATTATTCTTGTCGATTATCCCCTCGTATAACTCCAGACGTTTAATTCCAGCGGCGGCCTTAAAAAGCGCGAATACCTGATTGGATATTATAGTAGTTCCGAAATATCTATCATTTTCCTCTGTTAAATTTTCTCTAGAGGATGTTGGGAATATTATTGATTCTATTTTTTCTAGGGAATTTGATGTCTCTCCGATTTCTTTCAGGGTTTTTTCTCCTAGATAATTTACTAAAAACTTATCATTAAATTTATCTTTAGTGATATTATACGAAAAGTCATACTCACTAAAGTCTCTATTGTAAAGTAAAGAACTGTTAGATCTGTACTGGACTTTACTGTATTCACGGTTATCTAGGTCATCTTGACTGTAAAACACTACTGTTCCGATATCCGTAAAATTGTTATTATTAATAATCAATTTCATAGGGCGTTACTGTCATTTTGTTATAGCTTCTTAAGTTTGCTCCAATATAATTCTGGAACTTACTTTGAATTGTTAGATCTATACTTCCAGAACCTATATTAGTATTTAGTCTGGTATAGTATATAAGTGCATCTAAAAATTTCTTAAGAAGTTCGTAAAATAAGCTTTCATTTTCTACACTTAAGTTCTCAAAGTTTACTGTTATTTCTCCTGAGTCATATATAATCTCTCCATCAAAATCTAAGGGAAGATATTGTATCATATAATTAAATACTTGAATAGTTCCCTTTACACTGTAAAATAATTTACTAAGATAGTTTATAACTTCTTCGTAATCTTGGTTATCTGGGAGACTTGATTTTGGAATACATAATCTCAAGAAATTCTTCACCGGATCACTTCCAGAATAAATATAGTAATCATCGAATGAACCTTGTTGAGTTGAAACTACCGAAGAATATTGTTCCTCGTAATCCTCAATCATTCTATAAAGCTGATCTATGATTTCTATATTTCTTAAGTGTTTAGGTATATATATTTTCATGATTCTATAACTGAATTAATAATGTAGTTAATTGAGAAGTATACAACATTCTCTTCTCCATATACAATCTCAGGAGAAACTACAGAACCATCTTCGTTAGTATAAGTTATTTCCATGTCAATTATTCTCTTTACATTAGATATTTTACTTATAAGAGATTTTATTTCTTCTGTTAACTCTGGAAATTTAATATTGAACTTATTACTATAATTATCCAAGATATCACCAACTTCTGAATCTATACTACTATTCTGATATATCTCTACATCTAAGTTAAAGATAGCTGTATATTGAGATCCTCTTTCTATAGTAATTTTATCAGTTATATAGTAAGCTCCTTTAGTTTCAATGAAATTAGTTTTTTCATCTTCTGTTAGGATTGTAGAATTAGAGTATGGAACATAGTAGATAGTGATAGAATTACTTTGTGCTGAACTACTAAATCTATAAGTTGTTCCACCTGAAATAATTTTATTTGGATAAGTTTCTTCAAGTACAGTACCGATATCAGAATTACTACGTAAAATTGAATTTACATATCTATCACGATTAGCTTTGTAATGAATAGTAATTAAGTTATCTCTATCAACTTCAGACATACTAGCAAGACCAGTTCCTAAGATCTCATAATTTCGTCCACTCAACCAAGAAGGATCAAATTCTACCATCTCAGCTCCACGAATATTAAGCTTCTTTAGTTCTGAAGTATTATATCCCGAGAGTGTTGAGAATTTATAATAAAGAGCTTCTATTGTTGTATTTGCTGGAGTCTGTGTTTCTTCTCTTTCCATTACTGTTCTAAAAATATCTGCTACATAAAGTCTAGAACCAAATCCAGGGAGAGTAAGATCAAAAATACTACCATCTAAAATATGTCCTGAGAATAATCTAGTTGTTGGGAAAAAATTATCATTAACTTTAACCCAAAAATCATCAGATAGGTCGTTTTCTAAGCAATTAACATAGTAAGTATTGTTTTGATTTAAGATCCACTTCCTAGAAATTGTTTCTTTTGCAATTAGACATATAATAGTATAAGTATCAGTATCATTTACGGCCGGAGACATTGTAATTGGAGAATATACAAAACCTTCATCTCCAGCTATGTCTTTATCATCTCCATAACCTTCCGGCCGTGTATAGTTTTTTTCATAATACCCTAAATAGTAAGCCTTAAAACTATTAGAACTTATAATTTCATCATAAATATTAAAGCTTAAATACTTAGTAGGTTTTATATTAAGAATTACGCGAGGACAACTACCACGAAATACCGAATACATATCATCCACACAGTGTTGAATCTTTGAATTGATAAGTGTAGATTTCTCAAGAGATGCTTCTTGTGTATAGGCTATGTTTTCTACTTCACTAATAAAAGATGCATTAGCTAACATCTGAGACAAAATCTCTACAGAATCTCCGGTAATATTAAGTTTATTAGCTATTCCTCTATAAATATCTATATAATCTTGTAATGATTTCATAATAATTATCCTGTTGTTTCATTTATATCAACTAGTATATCGTCAGATTCTACCTGATTAACACTTATTACTAGTTTTACTTTTGTTTCATCTATTAGGTCGAGTGAAACAATTTTTATATCGAGTGTTTTTGTAAATTTCTCTTTTATTTTTGTTATTAACTGTTCTACTCTACCAGTAATTTCAGATGCTAAATCCTTTTTCTTGGTATTAGTAAAAATAAAGTTAAATCCAATCTTAGATGCTCCTGGAATATCCTTTGGCCAGATATTTAAGTAGAGTTTGAAAAGATCTATAATATAGTATTCTACTTGATTTGTTATTTGACCTGTTGAAAGTAGGTAATTCATAATCTTGATTTATAATTTTTACAATTATTACATTTAACTGTAGGATCATCATCATTGAGAGCTACAAATTTACTACAGTTAGATGCTGATATATTCGTAAGATCTAAATCTTTTGGAGAAAAAGCAGAACAATTTGCTGCACTTAAGTCAGGAATAGGTATTGGTATTTCTATTTCAGGAATAGGAAGATCATCAATGATATCACCAACATTAGCTCCAACTAGTGCAATTAATGGTTTAGCAACTGTTTGTGTAGTTTCTACAATACTCATTACAGATCCAACGACCGGTATAGTTCCCATAAGAGATTTTAATCCTAGTTTACTTACCTTAGCATCAACTCTATCATAAACTGCACTAAGATTATCTCCTTCAGCTTTAAGTTGTTGAAGTAATGGAGGAGCTAATTGAGCAGAAACGCCAGGACCCATAGGAGTTACGGAAATCAATGCTGGAGGAACCATTGCAATTCTCGCAGCAAATTGAGCTGTTCCTACTGAAAGATGACCTAAATCTTGTCCAAGCTCATTGAAATCTTCTATCATCTGATTATACATCTGACCAAGTTTTTCATTAGCTTTATCCAACATTTCCTCCCCTCTCTTCTTCATATCCTCCTTAGCATTATCTAGAGTTTCTTTATATTTCTTTTTTGCTTCAGGATCTTTTATTTCATTAGATTCATCCTTAAACTCAGGAAGAGAATCTTGATATTTCTTTAATGATATTGATTGAGCTGCTTTAGCAGACAATGCACTTAATAAATTTTTCATAATATATCAACTCTCTAATAATATAGTATCTGATGTAGGTATAGGAGATCCTGGAGTTAAGAAAGTAGGAGATAATACAAAAGGTCCGAGAGCTGTATGTCCTCCCGCTACTACTTTACCCTTTACTGTTAATGTTCCAGGACCTTTAAGTGTAATATCAGATCCTTTAACTACTGCAGATCCAACTAATTCTACATTTGTTTTTCCATTTATAGTAACATCACAATTTTTTCCTATATTGATAGTTACATTAGATCTCATATTAATATCCATGTTTCCATCTTTATCTATAGTCACCCAATCGGTTGGTTCAGGTCTAGGATTATTATTTAGATCATTATACTCAGTTCCTGGATCAAAAATAGCAACCCTTATATAATCAGGTGTAATATCTACCATTTTTCCATTACTTCTAAAACCTATATAATCATTTTCTTTTATTTTTTGATATAAGTAATAACTCTGAAATACTGGATCAAGACACTTAAGAAATACGAAATCACCTACTCTTGGCTCATCTACTTCTCCTCTAAATGGAAATGCCTTAACTCCCGATTTTATTCCTGGGATATCCACCTTTATTTCATACAATACTTTATCTAAAACTTCTACAATTGTTCCAGTATAGTATAAATCTGCTTCTTTCATATTTTTCTATTTAATTTGTTGGATCTACAATTGGTAATATTTCTTCTTTTTCCTCTACACCTGATAACAATGAAGTCCAAGAAAAACTCTCTCCATCAGGGCCTACAGAACTAGAATCTTCAATAGCCATAAATAATTCATTAGATCGAACTAGGAATAACTTAAATGGTAATTCTGTTTTTTGCTCACCACGTTTATACTTCAAGATATCACCAAGTTTATATTTAGGCATATCAAAATCTTTTATTCTAAATGCAGTAAAGAAATCAGAATTCATATATCCTAAGTTTCTCCAGTAATTATGCATAAGTTGTTCAAAATCTTTTCCAACTATTGTATAATCTTCATAAAACTGAAGAGTTCTAGAATTTTTAGGTTGAAGATCTGTATAATCATCTGTACTGTTATTTGCTTGCTCTCCATTATTCTCATCTCCTTTAACTGGTTCCCATGGATTAGTTGGAGTATAATAAATTAAAGGATTATAGTTTAGATTATAAGAATCTAATTGTAAGAATTCAGAAGAACCCTCTATGCTATAATATGGTTCTTGATTTCCTCCATGATCAATACCTATAATCTCTTTCATTAAATACCCTTCCCATCCATAAGCAAATATAGATTTTTTCTTAAATCCATATGATAACTTAGAGCATAATGATTGATTTGTTTCCGAGTTTTGGAAAATTGTAAGTTTATTATTAATATCACATTTACATCTTATATCCTTTTTCCCTGGATATAAAGATTCAATAGCTGAAGTAATATCATCCCACTCAGCTTGTATAAGTTCTGTATAAAATTTCTTATCTTTTATACAGATAAAGTTTAGAGTTAAAAAGTTTTTAAAATATTTTTTATTAATTATGAAAACATCAATAGTATAAATATTTCCACCTTCCTTCTCCAAAGTTATCTGTCCAGTATATTGATCTGTAATTAATTTAAGAGCTTCCCCAGAACCATCATGTGACATACTAATTTCCCCACTAGCTATCTTTCCACCAAGTTCTTCGTACATATGGATATTATCAAATTTATATCCGGAGTCAAACCATGGAGTGAAATTAATAGAAACCTTATAAGAATTAATATATTTCATAAACTTCCTAATATGTTATCTAATACTCTTTTTGGAATTAATTTTAAAATTGCGCCTCTTTTATAAGTTTCAAGCCCTCTAGCAGCCTGTAACATTAGGAGGCCAGCATATGAAGTAGAACCATAATAATCCTCTGCAATAAGATCTGGTCTATATTCATATGCTGTTATTTCATAAGATTCTCTTTCTATAATTGGATTATTTAAGTATACTAATATACTAGAGTTATATACATCTATTCCATCTATATAGTTTGAAAGATTTTCCTTATTGCTAATTATCTCATCTTTTTTAGTATACATTTTATCCTCCTAATAATTTTTTATTTTCTTCTATTTTTTTATTTATATTATCTTGTAATATTAACTCCATCGCTTGTCTTTCTTTTTGTGTAGCATCTCCTCCTATTAATCTCTTAAGTCTAACATCAGTAAATTTAGATGCTGGTTTGAAAGTCATTGTAATATCACAAGATAAAGGACATAGATCATTTTCTTTAGATCCAGTATCCCATCTCTTCATCATTTGTTTAGACATTTGGAAAGTAGCACTCTCACAAACAAGATTATCAATAGCATAAAGTGAGCCGAATTTAAGTTTAAGAGTTCCAAATTGTATTTTATCTATATTATCCAACTCAGCTTTAAATCCACCAGGAGGGATCTGCCAACCAAAATATCTATCAACTAATTCTTTTATCAACGCTACTTCAGTATCATCTTTACTTGCTGGCTCTCCACTATCATTTAAAAACTTAACTAATTTTCCAAAACAATATGGATATAATTCCATAATCTGATCATATACAGATTTGAATTTCCCATCTACATAATCAGAAAATATAGTAAATTTTATCGTTAGATTACCAAATCCAACTCCAGTACCAGAATAGTAAGAAAATCTTCCAGTCTTAGTTACTAAAGCTCTATTTAAATAATCAGTTCCTGCTTTTGCTAATTTTTCTAGAACATCAGTTGTTTTATCAAATATTTGTCCAATAGTACTAAATATAGCCATCCTATCCTCTTCTGATCCAGTCTTCATTTCCTCTTCTGCACTATTCATTTTTTCAAGTTCTTTAGAGAAAAATGATAGATACGGTGCATAAGGTTTAAATTGATTAAATATATCATTAATCTTCTCATCTCCAAATTCAGACCAAGAATTAGAAATAGCAGCTTGATAATCCTCTGTCATAATAGCTCTACATAATGGTTCATAAGAATACCCATCATCGTCTTTAGCACCGTGATATTCACCCCAAGATCCATCATCATAAAGAACAGAGTTATAATGAAGAGAAACTGACATTAAATCATTACCACGATTAGTATCATAGTAAAATCCACTAACCTTAGTTCCACTACTCATTCCTTCTCCATAATGTTTTTGTTGCGGAACTTCAATTCTTGGGGCAGAAGGAGATGATTTAACCATACTTTCTAATGATGGAGGATTAGGAGTTTTTATTTTTCCCGGTTTTTCTGCTGTATTTAATGGCATATTATTATTTTAATAAGTTATCTATTTTATCTTTTTCTCTCTTCAGACCATCTCTCATATTATTTTTCGCAGCAGTAATAAAATCTTTTGTAGACTGTCCACTAATAAATTTCTGAAGTGATATATCAGAGTATTTAGTAGATGGTTGGAAATTAAGAATAACATCACAGTATAATGGACTTAAAGTATTCATTTTCTTTGATGCATCCCAATATTTTACTACTTGCTTTGAAAAACTAAATTGAGCATTAGTACATACAAGAGAATTTAGTGCATAAAAAGCCCCAAATTTTAGCTTGAGTGTACCAGTTAAGATAGTATCCATATTTAAAAGATCCGGCTCATATCCAGCAGGAGGCATTTGCCAACTAAAAAATGTATTAAGCAATTTTCCATCTTCTCCAGTAATTCCAGTATTAACGCCTTCTTTATTAGATTCAATTTTTGATCCTAGTACTGTTCCATTTTCATCAACAACTCCTTGAGTATATTTACCCATTATATATGGATATAACTCTTGAAGCTGTTCTGAAACCGTTTTAAATACTCCACCAGAATAATCAGGAAGTACTGTAAATTTCATAGCTAAATTTCCAAAACTAGTACTAGTTCCAGAATAGTAAGAAAATCTACACCCCTGAGTTACAAGAGATCTATTAAGAAGTTTAGATGCTGTACCAGTTGCAGTAGCTATACCAGATAATACTTTTTTTGCTAGTTTTTCAACAGTACTGTCTCCAGTTGTATCTCTCAACATTGATTCAGCTGTTTTCGTAAGTTCTTTCGCATATGGAGCATAAGGTTTTAGATTATTCCACATACCACCTATAGGATCATCTCCAAAATCAGTCCAGGAATTACCAGCTTGAACAATAAAATCTTCATTTAGAATTCCTTTATAAAGAGGTACTGTATTATAACCTTCTTCATCTAAAGAATAGGATGAACCCATTTTTTGCCATTCCCCTTTTCCATCTAAATAAGAATTAGCATGAAGAGTTATATGAGTAAGAACTTTATCTATTTGTCTATCATAATAAAATGCATGATGTCTAGAAACAACTGCCCCACTATTATCATCCTTAGGGTTAAATCCACATCTTGCTAGTTCCCTATCTAGTTCTTCATCAGTAATACCAGCCATAATTATGATTGTTTAAATAATTTATCCTCTATAAGGGGGAGTAGTAATACTCTGTACTTTAGTTCTTCCATCTCCACCACCCATATTTATATTTCCTCCAAACTTAAGAGATGCTATGGCTGTAGAAACATTATTAATTGCTTCTGCTTGTGCTATAGATGTTTTTGAAAGAAGTTTTATATTTTCATTAATATCAGAAACTTTTGTATAAAGATCTTCCGTCTTATCTTTTTCTGCATCAGCTATTAATTCTCGTCCAGCAGATTCTGAAGTATTACCTGGAATAGATTTTTCTGAAGTTGGTGTAGTTGGTGTAACTTTTTCTGGAGCTAAAATACTACTCTGAGCCATTATCAATCCAGAATCACTTCCAAAAGAATTAACACCTGCAGTACTCCAATCATAAGTAGATATACTAGATCCTTTATCTGTTCTCTGTTCTACATAATTATCTGGAGTTGTAGATGAAGCATCAGCCATATAAATAGACTCTTCAGAATTTGTGGAATTAGTATTGGTATTTTCTAGAGTATCACCTTTAAAAGAGTTGTAAGTTAATAAAGCATCTCCTGCAAAATTTTCTCCTTTTTTCAAGGATCCCCAACCATCTTGCCCTTTATCTTCCATATGTTGAGCTGATTTTTCTGGACCTGCTGAAAATTCATAATATCCAAAAACATTTCGAGCTGCTTCAAGATGATCTTTTGAAGCTTTTATTTTCTTCAAACCTTCTCTATAAGCCGGAATATTTTCCATTTCCCACTTAACAAATTGAAGTTGTTCTTCAAAGGATGCATCTCCCAAAGATTTACCTGAACCTGGTCCATCATAATGTTTCCATCCAGCTTTTTTTTCTTTCTCACTAAGTTTACCATGTTCAAAAGCTCTTCTTCTAACTCCTAACCACTGAGCTATTCCAGTTGCTGGAGAGTCTGGATTCTTAGCAGTAGTAACTAATTGAGACTCTCTTAAAAAATTACCAACTAACCCGGCAGCTTGTTCTTTAGTCATCCCAAGTTCCTTCATAGCAAAATCCATGGCTTTTAGTATTCTAGCCTTTCTCACCTCATCAGTTATCTTTTCAGGTGGTCTATTTCCTGTAATATACCCTTTCACACCATCTACTGCATCACCTATATATTCGCCACTTTTTTTCATAGGAGAATTATTCCATACTTCTTGTTCATAAGCACGATTTTTGGCTTTAAGATCCAGTACATTTTGGATGCCTTTGTAATTATTCAAATCATAATCTACATTTTCAGCCACTTTTCCATGAAGAGCTGTTTGTATGCCTCTAACATGCTTATCCATATTAGTTCTTATTTCAGAATCAGTTATATCAAATGATTTATAAGATACATTTCCATCTTTATCTTTCGTTTTAAAACCACCAATTCTGTCTTTAATCCTATTTATTACCCCTTTTTTAATTCTATAACCATTAACTATAGTAGCATCTTTCTGATTTTTAGGTACAGTAATTGTTGACATATCTCCCATACGACCTAAATCTACTCCTGGTCTAGGGTCATTTACATCAACTAATCTCATAGTATATCTAGGAAGTACTCTTGCTTTTTTTGTATTTAAAGCAGCTAATCCACCTCTAACCCATGGTGATTGAGATGCCTGCGCAGTTAACTCACCAGCAGTTAATCCACCAGCTATCAAAGGAATTGCTAATGCTTGTCCTCCTGGAACAAAACAAAGTGCAATACCTCCAGCTAACCCTGCCAATCTAAAACCCCATTTCTTTAAATCCCCTATACCAGTAACATTTTCTAAATGAGTTTGTAATCCAGCTTTTAATGCAGCCTCTTCTGGTCCTGGGGGTTGATTTTTATACTCAAAAGCTAATTCCTCTAAAGTTTTTGGTTCTAAAACATATTTAAAACTACCTTCAGTGATATCTCCACGTTTTTTCAATTCATCAATATCATCTAAAGTTAGTCCTGTTCTTGTTAAAAATTCTGAAGATTCGATAGCTATACCCTTCTTATCTCCTGATTCTTCATTTTTATCTACTGCCTTTTCAATATCTCCAAGTAAACTAGTAACTCCAACAGTATTGACAGTTTTTTTATCACCTAACATACTTGATACAGCATTAGAAGCTCTAAATGTAGAACCTACAGTACCAGTCAATTCTCCTGATTCAGTAACATCTGAATATCTTACATAATTATTAGCATCTTTATCCCTTGTATGAATTATATCTCCTCTAGCAATATCAGTTAACCTACCTTTAGAATCTATTAAGTCTTCATAACCTTTTAAATTTCCATAAGATTCTCTAAAATGTTGTGTATAAAAATTTGATAATTTTTCATTAACATCCGCACGATCATCTATCCACGATAAATCTTTCTTACCATCACTAGTTAATCCATATTTAGAATTTTTAGAAACCTCTTTTATCTGATTATCAATTCCTTTTTTTAATCCATCTGCTCCAGTAAATAGCGTAGATATAACGTTTCCAAAATATCCAACTATATTTTTTAAAGAACCTAAAAGATCATCTGTATCTATTTTTGGCAACTCTAAATTTTTTATCGCCTCTGCACCTTCTGAAAAATAATTCTTTATCTTTAAAAATAAGTAGTCGAATGCTCCAGGACGCTTTTCATCACCTGTATAAAGCAAGTCTTTTAATGAACCTAGTATAGTAGATTTATTGCTATTAGGATCTCCTCCAAATAAACTAATTAACATTTTAGAAAATCCAGATCTGCCTCTTGGAGCTTTGGGATCATTTGGATCAGGTTCTCCAAAAAAGAAAGTCTCTACATTAGCAGCAAATTTAATAATTCTTTTCCAATTTTTTGCTAAGAACATAGTACCAAAGAGGAAGAGAATAGTTTTAAATTGTCCACCTACCGAAGATGCTAATTTCCTAGGGTCTAATCTCTCTGAAACACTCTTTCCTAAGTCAGATAAGTGTTTCATTAATTTATTAGTACTTCTTGTCAAGGACCACTCACGACGTTGATATTCTTTTTCTCTGGCCGCTGCTTGTTGATTCTGTTTAGCAAAGGCATTAGATATCCAAGTTTTAAATCGAGCTTGTCCTTCATCTGGATTTTGTTTTACTGCTAATGTTCTCCCTTGGACAGGACCACCAATATTAGCAGCGGGAACAGCAACGTTATTAGTCGTTGTGTTCGTAGTGTTATTATTTATTGTTATCTTCTGTGGAGTTACTTGTACACTCCTTGAAGATGTTCGCTGTACTTTAGGTTGTCCAAGTCCATATTTTCCTAAGACAGCCTGAGTTTGTGGATTCATTGCCTGTACTTGTTGTTGTACTGCTGCTCCACCTAATCCTCCAAGTGCAGCCATCTCTACAGCTTGACTCATAGTTTCATTATTAGCCGCATCAGCATTATTTTCGAGTCTAGCTGTTTGTAAGTTCCTCTGACGTTCTGCATTTATCTGAACAATCTGGTTTTGTGCTTCTTGGAGTTGTTGTAAGTCTTTCCCATCCTCTGGTTTCTGGGAAGACATTTTTCTTACTTTATTTTCTATATCTTCTGCAGCCATTGTTTATTTATTAATCATTATAAAAGAACATACTATGATAAGTTGATAAATCCAATAATCTATATTTATTATTATGAAAATAGTACTTCTCATATTTCAAAGGTATAAGTTTATTCATCTCATTTTGTTCAACATCATCTATATACTCATACCCAAACATACACATAAGATAATATACCTGAAAATAATATCCTGTATTGTGAAGTAATTTAAAATCTATAACACTATCGGAATCTAACTTATCTATCAGAATATCTCTTACTCTATTATCTTGCTCTAGTTCTTCCCTAATATTGGTTACTATACTTATATCCGGATAGAAGTTACTAGTATCTACCAAACAAAAACTAATCCTAATATTAAATTCTTCTTTTAATTTATCAATTTCACTAGATAAATTGATTAAATCTTTTAAATATCTACTAAGATTATTTCTTTCTATACTATAGGATCTTTTTATTCCAAGAAAAAATTCAATAGATTTTATATGAATCCAAGTCTTTATGTAATCTACTATCATATTATTTCTTTTTAAATACGGACTTTATTGATCTTTTCAAGTTTTCTATTTTATTTTCTCGATTAATCTTTAATCTTTCTTTTTCTGATGGAGTTAGATCATCTAATCCTCTATTTAAAGCCTCTAATACTTTCTTAGATCTAGATAATTTATAAGTTTTTAAAGATTCATTTAATTCTTTTTCTGCTCTTTTTAATTCTTTACCCTTAACTCCAACATCTTTTAAAAGTTTTATAGCATTATTACTAGCACTTCTCTCTTTTTCGACTGTCTTAGAAGCATTTTTATATTCTTTAATAGCTCCAGAGATTCCTTTTGGTTTTACTCTACTAATAAATTCTTTCGATACTCCTTTACTACTATCATCTATAACATGACCTATTTCATGTGCTAAAGAAGCTTGACTTCCTTTATGATTAATGACAAATTTATTGTTAATAGCTGCCTTTCCTAATTTTCTTTGTTGTGGCTTATTACTATTAATTAACCTATTTCTCTCAATAGATTTTATATTTTTAGCATCTATTTCCCAATTGTTTTCGCGGGATAATCTAATTTTTGCTTTCTTTCCTGTTTTCTCTCTTTCTTTAATTAATCTTTTTGAACTTTCTATAGAATCTGATCCTAAGTTATCTTTTTTCTTACCCTTTAGTACTTTTACACCTAATTCTTTTGCTTTTCTTCCAAGAGATTGCATTATTTCAGGTCTTTTATCAGAAACATAATCCTCTTTTATAGATTTGTTTAATTTATCCATAGATTTCTGTTTGTTACTTATCATACTATTCAAGATAGGTCTAACAGTTTTTCTGAGTATCTTTTTTACTAGTCCATATTCTCGTTGTTCTAGTTCCCAACCCTCAGAATATAATCTTTCTACTAGATCTCTGCCAGTGAAAGTTTTAGTATTTAATTTTCTTACTATAATCATAATTTATTTTGTTTATAATTCCCTCTTAATCTTCATACAATTTTAAAGCCTTATATATGAATAGAAATATATAAGATTATGAAGAAAGATATAATAAAAGCTTATAAATTTATTAACTACAGCGATCATGATAATTGCGCTTGTGATTTAGCATTATCACCTGTAGAATGTTATCTTTTCTTAGAGAAAGAAAAGTATGAACAGTTTTATAAAGGTAATATTCAAAAACTTAATGAAGAATTAAATGATATTACTTGTGGATTATTACAAATTAATATATTACAGGATTACAGATTAGATGACTTTAAACTAATTGATGAAAATTACATACCGAATAATAAAGATTACATATTAATATTTTTACCTACAGTATGCGAATTTAATATAGTAAATAGTCAGTTAAATCTATCAGATGAAGCAATAAAATATATTAATTCCATTCAAAAAGAGGATTAATTTCCTCTTTTATTTTTCTTCCACATTCTCTTTCTTACTTTTTCAAACCGTAATTATTGGAGTTTTTAATTTTTCAACAAACTTATCTATCTCTTTATTTCCAAAACCTAATATAACTCCTAAATCATCATTATACCAAAATTTTCCGGGAACTTTGAGAATACTATATAAACTCTCATCACAAACCATAAAAGTTATTAGGTGATGTTCATATGTATCACTTACTGTTATTACCTCAGTATCATTAGAAATAGTATATTTATCTAACTTATCAGTTCTTATCATAATAACTGGAATACATCTCTTAAGATTAAAAGATTTATCATATTCATTATTATCGATTAGGACTCCTCTTACTAACCTAGGAGAGTCTTTCTTTTTCTCATCACTGGCTTTTACGATAGACTGTTCATCATTTTTCTCTTCTAGGGTTTTCGTAATAAAATCTATGACCCCAAAAATTAACAGTAAAGCTCCAAGAATTATTAACCCAGGAATAAGTAATACAGCTACAATAATACCTGGAACTAATAACGATAAAGTCCAAGATAGCCATTCACCGTCATCAAACATCCAATCTATTAAATTAGTTCTCTTCATCTTTCTTCCTCCAATTATTTTCTATATATTCTTTCGTATCCTCTATAAATCTAAGTAACTCGGCAGAAACCAGATCATAATTACTTAATAATTCGAGAGCATAGTAATTATCGACAGTATTAATATTCCCTTTATAAAATACTCCTCTATAACGACCTGAAAGTACTAATCTCTTGAAATCATTAGTCTGTATAAATAAAGTATCTTCTGGAATATTATCAAATTTATTTTCTTTGAGTAAAATAAACACATCTATTCTATCAGATCTAATTCCAATAATAGAAACTATATCACTCTCTTTTGGAAATTTTCGAACTCTCCCAGGGTTATAACCAGAATATTCGCTAAATCTTAATATATTTTCTATGTTTATATAATTCTCATCTATCCAATATGCCATAATTTTATTTTTTAATTTAGTTCCTGGGCAGTTATTATCCCAAACTCTCCCAGGATTGTATGTTTTTAAGAGTAGAACTCCTTATAATCATCTAAACGCTTTATTCTTTCTGGCTCCTCAATATCACTCCATACATTTACATAATCACCTGTTTTTGTATCATAAAACATATAAGAACTTTCATAAGCATCCTGAACTCCAAGAGGAATATAACGTTTAGGATCAAATTCACCCCATATATTCTTTATTTGATTATAATCTGGAATAGAATTATCTGTGAATCTATAATTTTCATTAAATTTAACTCTATTCATATCAGATTTTACTTTCGGATATTTCTTGTAGAATTGATCATATGTCATAGGGCGTTGATTTTCCCAATTAATTCTTCTGTTATCTATTAAAGAATTACGTCTTATATTATCACTATCAATTCTCTTCTGTAATTTATTTGCTTTTTTCTGAAGTAGTTAGATGTTACATAAGCACCTGTAGCAGCTCCTATAGTTCCACCTAATAAAGCACCACCTCTTCCTCCAGCAAGACCTAGAAGAGCACCAGTTCCTCCTAAAGCTCCAGTAGCAGCCAATCTTTTTCCTAGTGTTGGCTTTATACTCTTTAATCTCTCTAACTCTTCTCGATCCGAAATATTAAATAATTTTCTCTTAATGATCATAATTTTATAATAAAGATCTAGGGGAATTTTTACTAATATAACCCCCCCCACTAGATCAACTTTTAATAGAGGGGAGTTATATTTTATAGGTCTAGGAGGTTTACATTTATTATTCCTCCCTCACCCATCATTTCTTTTCTCTCAGCTTCAGATTCATAGTAGGCTTGACGTTGTGCTGCTGATATACCCTTAAGCCTCTGCCCCTTCTTTCCACCAAAATTAAGAAGTGGGAAATCTGGATCAGTTCCTTCAGTAGTATCAAGGAAATTCTCATAACACTCTCGAAGCGCCTTAAGAGAACTCAGAGTATAACCTTCTATCCCATCTGCCTTGAGAAACTTATTTAAATAAAATTTTAGATCCATCAATTGGGGAATTGTTACAGATGTCTCGAAAGAAGTCGACAGTAAGAGATTCTACACTTACTGCCACACTCCTCCTTTCTTTCGCTTTCTTTCCTTTATTACATTCAGGACAATATAGTTGAATAGGTTCAAGTCTATCGTAATATAAGTCACGAAGAGCAAGCAAGAGAGTAACATCACCATGAGTAGCCCCTAAGACATCTTTCTCGATCTGTGTTCCCTGATAATCAAAATCTTTAATCAAGGCTATAGTTTTAATCATCTTCAAGTCAGTTACAGTTCGATATCTAAGGTAAGTCTGAAATACCTTCATAAACTCTCTAACTGTCGGAACTATAGTCTCGTATCTATGCCCTCCAAGTTCAATAAAAGCACCATTCATAATCTTTTGATCGATCTGTTTAAAGTGAATATCTTTTTCGAAGGATATAGTTTTCTTCATCTTCTTACCACATTCAGGACATGTTACTTCTATTTCATAAGATAATTCCCCTGATACAGTACATAGCTTCTTATAGAATATCAGGAAATCTACATCCATTAAGTAACAATCTAAGATAGTTTCATCTTCCTGAATAAGTAAGTTAATATCATATAAGTATTTTTCTAACGGATCATCAGAGGGTAGATTTTCAAGGTATCTAGTTATCTCTAAGAATGTCATAGGACTAACTTTAACACTCGGAAACTTATAACCATATCCTCCTGATGGCAATTGTGCTGTTAATATATTCATAATTTTATCAAATTTTACATTAAACTCTCATTTTATATCACTTATTCTTTTCCCCTACGCTTCAATTCTTCACGAGCCTTTCTTGCTTCAGACTTATGATGTAGATGTCCGGCCGTAGCTATAGCAGCACCAGCCAAACCTCCATAGATTGTTGCTACACCTTTTCTAGTTCTGTCAAGGTTATCTGCAGCCATTTCTCTTTTCTCCTTACTTGTCTTGGAGAATAATTTACGTTTTATTATCATCTTCTTTTCTATTTATATTACAGTTCATCATAATATCTTTCCTCTATTAACTCATTTTTCGTGCGTTTTCGGTAATTATCTAGGTATCGTCTCCTCTTCTTCTTTCCATCAACCACTAATACCTTATATCTCCTACCAGCACTCGTTTCACCATCAATAAAGTAAGGAACATGAGAATTATCATTAAATAATTTTCTCTTAATAATCATAAAAAAATATTATTACACGGGAGGAGAAGAACAAGTCTATACACCACTCTCCCCATTAAAGGTATATAGAACTTTACAATTATTATTACTTAAAAGCCTTATATATGAAGAAAATCAAAATATATAAAACTATGAAAAAAGATATTATTAAAATTGTAAAACCTAATAAACAAAATTCAAAAATATCAACTACAGCTAAAGTATTTGAACAAGGAATTTCGTTTATTACATTGATTCAAGTACCTAAGGAAAAGTATAATATTCCTAATGGTATTAAAATATTAAATATCAAAGAGAAAGACTTAGAAACTTTTAAATCATTCTACGATATAATTCTAAAAGATCCTGAGAGATATTATACAATCGGATCTATAGATAATAAGTTTAAAACAAAAGAACTAGCGGAAAAATATGTAGATGATCTAATTTCTAAGATTCGTGAAAAAGAGGCTTAAGGTCTCTTTTTATTTTTCTTCTTTATTCTATTAGGTTTTATTATCCCTTTTAAAATTTTTCCTTTACTAGATTTATAACCATGCATATAAGTTCCAAGATTCGCTCCTAATTCTTTCCTAGCTTCAATCATTTCACTAGGATTTGCATTAGCTGATCTTAAAAGTTTCATTGCAGTCTTGGTAGCATTCTTTTCTTCTTTTATTAAAACCTTTCCTGTTGCAGAAGTTAAAAGATAATTTCCTAATCCATTTTTATTTCTACTTTTATGATAAATCGGCTTTGTCACACCATTTAATTTAGATACAACTCCTGTACCTAACTTACTTTGATTCATAACATGAGCAATTTCATGAGCAAACACGGCCTGACTTCCCTTTTGATTTATTACTGCTCGCTTACCTCGAGATAAAGCTTTTCCAAGTTCCCTGTCTTCTGGAAAATCTGACTTAGTATATCTAATTCTATCTCTTCTATTGGTATATTTTTTAGGTAATGTCCAAGTTTCACTTCTATCAGGAGATAACTTTACTCCCTTTTCTGTTACTGGTTTATACTCTTTCTTCCCTTTAACTACAACTATTCCTCTTTTCTTTGCTTCTTGACCTAAAGCTTTCATTACTTCAGGTCTTTTAGGAAATTTTGTATTTTCAGTGTATGCATCAAGAGCCATCTGAGCTTTATCATTTGCCTTAATCGACTTATCTATATCATCGGAAATCTTAAATCTGAGCTTTCTTATTCCTCTTTTTAAGCCTCGATCTTTAATAGACTTTGCTCCATATTTTATATATTTTTTCCACGGAACTCCAAATTCTCTTTGTTCAGGATTATCAAAAATTAATTTACGTTTTATTATCATCACTTAAGAAATTTATTATCTTTTACCTTATTTTTTATACCAAAGCCTTATATATGTTAAATTAAAACCAAAGAATATGAAGATAGGAATAAAAACAACAAACGTAATAGATGAATTTATTAGACTTACAGGTCCTACAGCTGATCTAAGAATAAAAGATTGTAAAATATATGTAATAATAGATCATAACAAATTCACTAACCTAGAAGAATTGCTCAATATAATAAATCAGCAATCTATCTTTACCTCCGAGCCTGCAGAAATTGTATTACCCTCTGAAGTGGAATCTATACTACTCGATACAGATAATTCAATAACAGATACAACCATAAAACTTCCTGGGACTTGGAGAATGAATACAGAAACTAATAGAATAATTGAGCAAGAAAAGTTAGATAAAATTTTAGAACTATTTACTATACAAGAAGGATGAGGAAACTCGTCCTTTTATTTTCTCTTCTTAGAATTTCCAAAACAAAATTCTCACCCACCTTTTCCTGGCGAATGAGAATTATTATGACTCGGGAATTATATCCCTACCTCATAAAATATTATTTATTGTTTTCAGGTTATTATATATTTCTTGATACTCTGGCTTAACTCCTATAATGTCAGTAGCTTTCACTCTCTTCTTAGAACCATCAGAAAGTATTTCATTTACTTTAGCCTCCTTAGTTTCAAAAAAGTTTTCTAAGTCAGTTGCTTTAGGAGTAGCTGTATAATTAATTGAAGAATATAGTCCTCCAAGAATTTCTTTTATTTTTGCTTGGCTTATTCTATCTCCAACAGAAAACTTAGAGAGAATAGTATTTACCAAAAGTTCTTTACTAAATGTTACAATACCTAACTCTTTTTCAATTTTATACCTATCATACCCCAAAGCTTTTAGTTTTTGTGGTTTAAGAATAGTATAATAAGATTTAATATTATCATGTTCCCCAATCTGATCTAATACTATTTGTATAGCTTGATTAGATAATCCATATTCACATAATAATTTAAGCTTTTGTTTGAACAAAGTTAGATTTTCATACTCATTCATAAAATTAGATACTTCTCTATTAATTAGATCATTTGTATATAATGTATTATGTACTGAACTAAATACAGTAAATCTATCTTTATAATCATATTGTTGTATTCTAAAAGCTCTAATCTCATTTACTAATACTAAATTATTAAGTACAGGTATCAAAGTTCCACTCTGATGTTCGTTTACCGCCACATAATTATCTTTATAACTAAAAGATTTTGCCATTTTTTGATATGTTTCTGCTAGATCATATTTTGCTTTATCAGGTGCAGAGCTATAGGAATCTAATAAGTTTTGAGTAATTTCTTTTTTTCTTTCTACTTCTTTATTAAACTCCTCTTGAGACACTTTCCTATAATCACATATTGTTCGATAATAAAATACTGCACTATTACTCCATGGATTCTCTTGCAGCCTTTGTCTACCTAAGATCTGAGGCAAGTCTTCAGAGATATCAACAGCTAAAGAATCAATATTACTATCACTAAATATAAAACTTCTAGCACAAGTAGAGTAAAAATCAGCACCTAGGTAAACAGTTCTAGTACAAAAGGTAAACATTTTAGGTTTAACTCCTTTTAGCGGTACTTCACCTATTACGAATTTCTTCCCTAATTTACGTTGTATTCGTTTTTGATTATCAGAAGTATCACTACACAAAATATTTACTTCTTCAGATTGGAGATTACACTTTTTTATAATACTAGTAATATGATTAACAGAATTTACATAAAATACAGCTTCATCCGATATTATTTCAACAGGATAGCCATTTACCATTCTAATAGCTCTCTCAAAATTACCATCCTTGTAGGACTGAATAATTTCTGGGAGTTTTTCGCCAACAGATTTCATTGTAAGTACTTTTAAGGCAGGTTTTAATACCCTAGTCGAATCCTCCTTACTCCAATCCATATTAATATATGGAAGACCATCAAACTCACCTAACATATTAAGATATTCCTCCAACATAGGAGTTGCACTAACAAATAAAGCTGAGTGAGATTGGTGTAGATGATATAAAAAATCTAATTCTGTATTAGACTTAAACTTAGAATCATGTAAGATAGTTTGAAACTCATCTATAATGGTGTAAAAAGATTGAAATATACCCAAAGATGTTAATATATCTTTTACAATTCTATAAGAATCATATGTTACAAGAATTTTACAAGGTTTATCTCCTAAGTATTTTCTTTCATTTAGATAGTCTTTTATTTCATTCATTAATCTATTATAAACTGTATCCTTTCCATGAACTACTTCTTTAAGAGTATCCATAAATACTTGAGATCTAGTCTTATCTATCTTGCTTAAATCTTTATCAACTGTCAATTCTTTTTCAAGCTCATTCACTACTAAGTAAACACTATCCTTATGTTGGTCTTTCTTATTTTTAAGTAACATCTTTCTTGGAGAACATAGGATAACATTTTCAGGACCTCTAAGACAGTATTCTGTAAATCCACACCCAGGGAGTTGTTTATTAATAATACATTTTACTGGGAATTTATAAAATCTAAAGTCTGTTCCTAATTCTGATATAAATCTTATTCCTCTAGGAACTACATAATCATTTAATTTTAGTATTGGCATACGTATAATTTTATCAAATTTATTATAATCTAATAGAGAATCCAGTTAAAAGAACTACTATGTCTCTTTAAATTGAAGACATAGGAGGATTCCCTTTTCAATCATAAGGAATTGAAAGGATATTATACGCATTTTGTCACTTTAAATGGAGTAGTTTTAGTACAGTACTATATATATTTTATCTGACAAAAAAGTGACACTTGCTCATATAGATAAAGAACATAAGATCATGTCGGAGACATGGAATATTTATGTTTAGGATTTCTATGAGCTTTTAATCTAGAAATACCACCCCTGGCCCTTTAGAGGCCAAAGGGGTGTCAACTTAATTAAAATAATATTATACTAAAATTTCCTATATATCTTATTCAATGTTTCTTTTCTAAGACACCTCTAGCGGTAGCGGTTAGAGGTGTAGGATAAGGGAAGCTCCTTTGTCCTCATAAATAAGGGACAAACCTATATAAAACCTCCCTTTTATCAATTTGAAAGCCTAGTATATGTAATATAAACTTTAAATACGTAGAATCATGAAAAGAATAGTCAAAGAAGCGGTAATTGAGAAAAAACTTACTGATGAAGAGAAAGATATAATAAGATCTCATTTAGAATGTAATTATAAAATAGTAATGTTATATCCTATTAACGAAAATACAGAAGTACCTAAAAATGCATTACCCTCTGAGATATGGAATATTCCAGAGGGTTATTATGCTATTGAGATTAAATACCAGGTTTAATAATCTTTTTTTTTTAGAATATTATTTATAAAATAAAAATCAATTTTAAATTACAAGTTATGAATAAGAAGATTAGAAAATTTGAAATAATTAAGCAAAAGGATAAGATTGATAGATTACTTAGGATTCCTTATGCAATGAGTTTTGAAACTAAAATAGTAGATTTATATCCTGTTGATGAGGATACTATAATACCTGAGGAAGCACTAGATCCTGAGAAGTGGGATGTTCCAGAGGGTTATTATGCTATTGAGATTGAATGATAGTTTTATATACCTTCAATTCTTCCATATGAAATAAGAATAAAATATATAAAATTATGAAAAGAGATAAATTAATAAAAGAAATTATTGAGAAGGATTCATTTATTTTTGAAGATCCTTGTCCTTTATCCCATCAAGAATTAGAAGAGATAGACTCTACTATAGAGAGTACATCTTCTATGTTAGATAATATGAAAATTGACTCAACAGAGGATGATCCTGTGCTAAGATTTGAAAAAATAGTAGAAAATCTTAATAAATCTAATAAAAGTATGAGAGTAAAAAGAAATGAGTTAATCTTTTTAAAGGATTATCATAATACATCAAAAACTCCTTGTTCAGATTGGCTTGATCATAAAAGAGTAGACCTGTATCCTATTAATGAAAATACAGAAATACCTACAGATGCATTAGATCCAGGGGTATGGAATATTCCTGAAGGTTATTATGCTATTGATAGAGATTTGGATTAATTTCCAAATCTCTTTATTTATTTTTATATTTTCCGAGTAATCTTACAGTATCATCAGTCATCATTTTATTAGCTGCATTGGATTCATAAGTTCTAAAGGAATAATCTAGACTTTTATTTCCTGCTTTTTGCATTTCTCTGGGAAGATTATATTTTTTCGCTAATGCAGCGGCATGATATGATGCATTAGCTTCATTCATTAATGTAGATAAATTTCCTACATTGTTCATAATAGAATTATGTAAATTATGTGAAGTATTTACTTTTTTATCCAAACTTCTATAATTACCATAATATTTACCTCCTCTTAATTGTTCTCTATTATCACTTACACGATGTCCAACCTCATGAAGAATTGTATATGGATTTTTTCTATGTATATTATTTATATTAATAGTATCATTTTTATAATTATATTCTGTAGTTAAATTAGAACCTACTGCAGTTTTTATATTATCTTTTTTAAGATCTTCTAGGTATTCTTTTCTACCCTTGAGATCATATATTCTTCCTCTATTTCGTTCATATAATGGATCGTAATAAACTTCAGTATTAGTTCTTCCATATAATCCTAAAGTAATTTCTAGATTTTTTATCTCTGGCTCTAGATTTTTTAATTCTTCTTTTTCTTGCTTTCTTTTAGGGAATAATATATCTAATAAATTCATAATAATTTGTTTTAGTGTTTAGTAGAAAAGTAGCCGATCAAAGCCACTCTTCTTTAGTTTTTATGTTGGTTGTATTATTTTTGGCTGAGTTATTATATCAGGGGATTCACCACCAATTAAAATTCTTCTTAGAACTTCAGATATTTTCTCATATGTATTGTAAGTATATGGAATTTCTATGAGAATTATATTATTTTCTTTACAGTATTCTCTAACATTTTCATCCCTTTTTAATTGTTTTTGGAAATCTTCTTTTGTTTTATGAAAGAAATTTATAAATTTGTAATGTTGCTGACCATTAACTTCTATCCAATATTCTAAGTTATTTATATTTAATTTAAAATCTATCATTATTTTGTTAGAATTCCTTCCCGCTATCCTATTTAAAATACTGTATTCTGAATTATATGATAACATTTTATCATTTTTTACTAAATATTCAAGATAACTCTCAACCATAAATTCATACCCAGATTTCTCTTTCATTGCACAGAAAGGACATCCATGAATATTTCTAATATGATGATGTGGAGATTGTTTAAACCATTTTTTACAACTATTGCAATAAATCCATACATCTAATTTATTATTTATGTAATTAACTTTAGAGTAATCAAATTTATCTCCAAACTTATCTTTACATTTCCTTAACCAAACTTCTTTCTGTTTAATAGACCTTCTTTCTCTGGAATCTATTACTGCACATTTAGGACAAGATATTTTCTTTCTATCTCTTAAATGTTCTGCTGGTGATTGATAAAATATATTCCCACATTTCTTACATATTAGTTTTACAGGAGTTAATTTATCAATATAGTTTACTTCAGAATAATCTAAAGCATCTTCACCATATTTATCTTTACTTTTTTGAATAAAACTTTCAGTATCTTTTGCTCTAAGTTTCATATTGATTGCAATTTTTTTAAGGAATATCTAATATATTTCTTATGAAGAAGGGCAGATTGATCAGATCCACCCTTCCTTGCAATCATAAGAAATAATAAATTAGATACTTCTAGTTTATTAAGTTATTTTTTTTAAATATTATCAAAAGTTCTTTCATACGTTAATCAATGAATTTCACCTCATGACAGACTATATCACCTAAGGAATTTCCTCAGTCTACATACATAGTCGTTGAACCTAGATTTATGTTAATATCTAGGATGCTGATTATTTGTATACAAAGATACAAATTTTCCAGCAATTCTTGTAGAAAACACCATGAAATTTTCCAAAATGTTCAAATTGCTTCAAAATCATTAACTATTTTTATTAATGAATAGACTATATCATCTAGGTTATATTTCTTCCCTAGTTCTATATTTAGTCGTTGAGAAATTAGATCTTTTCTAATTTTTGCTGATTATCTATTTGATATTCCAGCATTTTAATAGAATTTTCATAAAGTAATATAAACTTTATGCTTCTTCATTTGAAAAAGCTTACTTGGATATCTGCTCGCATTTGTTAATATACATTAATATATTATAGACTATATCATCTTAAGAATTAATACTTCTTAAGTTATACATTTAGTCGTTGAGAAACTATTTTTAATAGTTTTTGCTGATTTATACTTGGTATAACCAAGATTTTTCCAGCATTTTAGTATAATTTTCCTATTATATAATAGGCGACTAAGCAATTAATCGGTTCCGTCTTCTGTTTGCAATAGGTTACTATAATATTTTATTATATGTTCAGAATATAAATTTAACTTATATTTCATTATAAGTTAGTAAGTCTTTATTCGTTACGCTAAGAATTTTTATGTTCTCAGTTCGGTATTGGGATTATCCTTTCACCGAATTTACTTACTACATTCTAGAGTATTACTATTTCTAGTGGGCCTTAAAAATTTTTTTAACCATTTTCGTCGATCGGTGCATCCTGAAGAATACAGTTATAGAAATTAAGAGTACGAACTTTGATACGGCTTGAGTTAGTTAAGATTAATCTAAGGTCGCATACTAAGTCATCCTTTCTGAAAGAATATTTAGTATCACGATCTGCAATTTTCTGGCGATAGTCCTTATGGTTTTTGTTTTAAATCATACTAGACTATATCATAAAGAGGAACTATGGCTTAACCCTCTTTCTTTGTACTTAGTCGTTGAAAAATAGAATCATATCTATTTCTGCTGATTATTTTTTCGTTATATTAGGTTCATCGCTCTTAATCCTAAATCTTAAGCGATGGAGATAACTATAACGAGATATTTCCAGCAGTTCACAAAGATTCATTAAGGAACTTTTAATCTCTTAATGGACAACTTTTAAATTATCAAACCAGTAAGTAATTGCCTGATCTTCCTTATCTACAAAAGCCAACGACAGGGTTCCAGCTGTGTTTTGACCTGTCTTCTGAATGATAGTATAATTACCACGCATTCTCTTTTCAAAACCTGATACACTATAATCAATACCTACCTGAACGGCATTTAATCTAGCATTGAAAATATCAGTACCAGGGAAATAAACTCAAACATTTGTTCTATGTTTAGACTATATCATAAAAGAAATCTATGGCTATTTCTTTTCTTTGCTAATAGTCGTTGAGAAATAGATTTTTTATCTATTTTTGCTGATTTATCTTTACTTGATCTTCCAGCAGTTTACAAAGTTTTACTAAGACAATTATTTATCTTAGGTACATTAATGAATTGAAGTTCCCACATGTCACCACGAAGGAATTCTTTATTATTATCTTTATATGTACTTTGATAGTCAATAAATTTCATGTATCCGTCACTTCCGCGGACTAAACTTGCTACGCTTGCCATAGTTTTTATTATTTTTTATCGTAATTTAAAGTTATATCGATCGTCATATCATTATCTACTAAGTCGCTCATTCTAGATTCCACTTCAAGTCCTAGTCTGTTATTTGGTAAGTCTAGGTAAAATCCAGTAATAACTAATGAATCTATATATGAGTACCCAGCTGATATTCTATTTAAGATCTGTTCTATTCTAGCTCTTATATCTCCGGCTGATTTAGTACTAAGAATTTTCCATTTATTCTTTTCCAATTCTCTAGCCACTTTTCCTATACAGAATCTCATCCACCCTGAAGTATTGAAGTCTTGTCCATTTTGATATTTTTTATAATAATATATCTGGTTATTAAATACTAGATAATTACTTTTGTATTCTTCAAGTTTTTCTTCTGGTGATTCAAAGGTGTAAGGATCTGTTGTAGGTGTTTGATATAAGATCTGATCGCTAGTTATTGAGTAAATATCTTGTAAGAGCCCTCTAATATGTAAATAATATCCAGGTCTATCTTGTCCGAAAATTGTTTGCCCTCGATAAAAATATAAGAGTCGATTATCAGTGTCAGAGGTATAATTAAAGACGTAGTTATTTCCGGCCGTATTAGTTTCCTCAGGATCAGTTGTTTCTATTAAGTTTCCGTTTTCCACTTTATAGAATTTTACTCCTCCAGTGGGTTGTGATACTATATAAATTGTTCCTGAGGTTATATTTTCGGCCGATGGGAGTTCTTGAGTTTCTACGTAGGTCCATCCATTATCAGAATTTTGGAATAATACTTGAAAACCTAAACTCCTTGCATACCCTAAAAATCTCTCGTATTCTGGATAATAACTAGTCTCTGAGCCTGTCTTCATTCCGGCCGAGTATTTATAGATATCAGGGACTAAGAAATAATCAATAATTCCAGCGTTGTCAGATCCAAAAATAGCCTCTGCCGCTTTCCAATATTCCCCATTTATATCTTCGGCCGTTTCTTTCCAGGCTCGTTTAAGATACCATGTTCCAGAAGGTAATTCAGATTCTTTAGTACCTTTTTTATATTCTACCTCTTCACCTGTTTCTCGATTTATGTAAGATGTTGAGAGAATACATCTAACTAACTTAGATTCTGAAGTAATTATAGTATCAAGTCTTTCCTGTCCAATAGTAAATAAACCACCTTCATAAATTTCTTGATATTTATACCTCTCGATTGTTACTCTATACTTATCATCTCCTTTCAGTTTCTCAATATTTACACTAATATCACTATCTAAGTATTCGGGATCTCCACCTTCAGTACCAGTTGTTTTAGATATAAATCTCACTCTAGTACTTCCGCTCGAGATTTTTGATAGTATATTGTGTGTAGTGTTAAAATCTGGTTCGAATAATAGATCAGTAATATTAGTAAAATAAGTAACCTGAACAGAATATGATGTGTATATTTTGTAACCCTCCGAGATATTTCCTTCGACTGTATAACCTAATTGACTTGGAATTATAACTTCTACTAACCTCTTGAAAATTTCCTTATTACTTTCTTTGGCTTTGATTTCGACCTCGACTGCTTCATCATAATACTGACTTGGAATATTAGGGATACTATTAATTTCCTCTTTAAACCAAATCATTATATTTTCATAAGAGTCATTTTTAAGTTTTTTCAGGATTATATATTTAGAAGTTAATCCCTCGTCTATCGGGTGAAAATCTATCTCAGGGTTATATACTAAAGAATAAGCCAAAGTTTCATACCCTTTTGATACTCTTAGCAAGTCAGGAAGATGAGATAATAATATTTCTTCATTAATTTTTTCAGTATAATCAACATCTCCTTCCTCTATATATTTCGGATAACAATATTCAGGTCCAATAAAACCTGGATAATTTATGTTTAATACATCCCTATTTTCTAGAGAACTCGTATTATTAGTGTCAAGATTTTGTGGTAATTCTAGGATTTTCATATATTCTCCTAGATAATATATATAAAGAGTATACCACAAATTTCCCTCTTTATATTCGCCTTCTCCTGTTACTACCTTATACAAAACTTTATCTTCTCCGATTTCTGGAAGTTCTGTTAAGTTATAGTATAATTTTTGATCTATAGAATACTCTTTTAGGTCAACATAGTCAGGAGCATTAGTATTTTGTTCAACCTTAATTGGTCTATATAAGAATAAAGTAACTCCAGATTCTAAAAGTTCATCATAATAATCTTTCCCTGGAAAATCTGATCCAAACCAAATATCAAGTTCATCAGGAGTTCTCACAAGTATTGGTTTCTCATATGACATCTTAGAATCTACAACTTCAGAAAATACTGTAAAATCATCTTGTTCAGTGGAGTACTTTATATTAGTTGTTCCTAATCTTAAATACATAGCTTTATATTATTTAATTAGTTTCATTACTGAATTTACTCCACTTTCTACTATAGAACCGTAATCTGTTTTTGAAGAATTATCGGGAGCTTTATGTTGTATTACCTTAACTTCTGGAATTTTTCCTTCATTTGGATTCTCTCCTACGATACTAAATGATACCGTAAGATCTCCTGCACCGTCTCCAATATCCCCTGTATACTCTTCAGAGAAATCTTTCATTACTAAAAGCAAATCAAATTTTTGAATTGTACTATATTGTGGTGTCATAACATATATTCTACATCTGAAGCATATATTTTTATACATAGCAATACACACATTATTAGTATCTATTGCTGTAAGTGAATATTCATCCGGGGGCAGTATATAATAATCAGATGTATGTCCTTCGCTATTATAAATTGCAGCTTTAGCACATTCTTCAAAGTATCGTCTCCAAGATTTATATTGATCGTCGGCGATAGTTATTCGAAGTTCATTAGTAAATTCCATTGAAACAGGATAACTAATTTCACCATCATACAAGCTCAGTGTTTTTGATGTCATTTTAGATTTTTGAAGATCAAAACTAGTAAATGGAATCCATTTATTATAAGCTGTATTTACTCCATGCATTACGATATTTCTTATATTTATTTCGTGGATTCCAGGAAGATAATTAAGATCTCCATTTTCAGGCCCTGCATAAGGTTCAAGAGCAATTTCCCAGAAAGCATTAGTATCTAATGTTTGAATATTATAATTTGAATACCCTGTTGAGGTAAATTTATCTGGAGTTGTAATAAATGGGCTAGATTTTAATACATTATATAAACCTTCTACAGTATTAGTATCGTCAGTATCGCTAGATATCCCACATAATTCCTCTAGAGTAATTAATATACCTTTACCTGAAATATAATTATTTTTAAAACTGTATGTTCTTTCTCCTCCAGAAGATCCTAAAGCCATATCTTTTAAAGCACTACCTGCTTTTTTCCAAAAGGATGATGATGAATTTTTCTTTGCTCCTTCATTAGTTATTTTACTTAAGAGTTCGATTTCATCATAAGAAAATACAGATTGACTTTTTATAGGATTAGAAGCATTACTACTAGTTGATCGTGTATTCGCTTCTTCAAATCCATTATATTTAAATTTATTTTCATCTGGTCTATTCAAAGGATTAGATATATCTACTGATTTGCTTCCAACGATACTATTAACAGCATCTCCGAGCTTGTCTCCTAGGTTGTCAAGTGCACCAGAAACTCCTCCAGATACTAAATCACCCAATAAACCGCCATCATTTCCAGGGAGTCTATATCGATTTGATTTAGTTACTTTTTCAAGCTCGTCTCTAGCTACTACCAAACCAGCTAGTGTTTCATTAACAAGAAGTTGTCTTGCCTCTCCATGTACTCCAGTCCAGCCCACGGCTTTTTCAGCAGTCCATCTAAGATAATTACTTAAATTAAGAGATTCTAATCCAAATTTAGGTAATTTCATAGGAGGACCTTCTACTTGTTCAGAAGATAGTTCAGGATTTTCTGAATATTTATAAATTTCTTGTCCATCAGGAGCTTGTGCATCTGGAATTTCTTTTTGTTGGTTATAGAAATAAGTAGGATTTTCTATGATTTTTTCTACTTCTTCTGGAGAAAGATAATTTTCATTATCTGTTTCTGGAATTTCTTTTTGTTGGTTATAGAAATAAGTAGGATTTTCTATGATTTTTTCTACTTCTTCTGGAGAAAGATAATTATATGATCCTTCTGTTTCTACTCTAGGAGCTGAATTTCCTTTAGCTACTTCAGGTAACTTATCTTTATAATTATATTGTTGTTCTGGATTTTCTATGATTTTTTCTACTTCTTCTGGAGAAAGATAATTTTCATTATCTGTTTCTGGAACTTCTAGAATAGAATCGTAAAAATTTCCAAGATCTCCACCAAGACTATCTAACTCTTCTGGGCCAAGAGGAGTATAATCTCCAGATTGTCTAGGAGCATCAGCTATTTCTGGAACTTCAAGGAGAGAATCATAGAAATTATTGATATTTCCACCAAGACTATCTAATTCTTCCGGACCTAATGGAGTATAACCTTCATATCCATCTCCAGAAGTTTCAGGGAGTTCGAGTTTTTCATCTTCTAACTCAAAATCTCTAGTATCTTCAAGTTTATCTATAAAATCTTCAAGACTTTCAGGTTCAGCTTCCTCTGTACCTTTTAAATCTATCCTTTCATCTTCTAAAGAACTTGATTCATATTCTTTAGTACCCTCTAAGTTTATTCTCTCGTCTTCTAAAGATTTAGGTTCGAATTCTTTAGTTCCGGTTAAATCTATTCTAGTGTCCTCTAACTCAGAAGCCTCATAATCCTTCGTATTTTCTAGATCATCAAGATAATCCTCAAGTTCAGACATCTCAGCTTCTTTAGTTCCAGTTAAGTCTATTCTAGTATCTTCAAGAGAATTATTATCTTCTACACTTAAGTTTTCTCTATAATCCTCTAAAGTAGATATCTCAGACTCTTCAGTATTTTCTAGATCAATTCTTTCATTCTCTAGAGCTTTAGGTTCAGACTCCTTTGTATCTTCTAGGTCTATCCTTTTATCTTCGAGACTTTTAGGTTCGGATTCTTCTGTTCCGGTTAAGTTGATTCTGGCATCTTCTAACTCAGAAGCTTCGTATTCTACAGTACCTTTCAGATCTACCCTAGTATCTTCAAGAGAATTATTATCTTCTACACTTAAGTTTTCTCTATAATCCTCTAAAGTAGATATCTCAGA